>Ga0210408_10000311_pt1 | contig 67829 bp, 102 predicted proteins | sample IncBWH4MmetaG_FD_155471 | JGI IMG/M metagenome (GOLD analysis project Ga0210408, IMG submission 155471) | Forest soil microbial communities from Barre Woods Harvard Forest LTER site, Petersham, Massachusetts, United States - Inc-BW-H-4-M | ecosystem: Environmental > Terrestrial > Soil >... | reverse complement strand
CAACACCTCCCCCTCCGCCGCCATCGCCAACACCCCCGCCTCCCCCTCCGCCCTGCTCCTGGTCGGTCGACGTCTCCACGTTGTCGTCACCGGCCACCCCCGACGTGTGGACTGACCTCGGGACCTGGACCGGATCCGGCAGCAACTCCAGCTCTCCCATCTTCGTCACAGCTGGCGGAGGCTGGCTGCGTTACGACTACCAGTTCACCGCCGTCTGCATCGGCCACGCCAACCTGACAAGCACCTACGTCACATCCGGCTCGCTCGTCTACTCCATCAACATCACCGCGTCAGCGCTGGAGACCCAAGAGGCCAACCTGCCGCCGAGCACCGAAGTCGTCTTCGCGGTCACCCTGTCGTGAAGCGCTCCATCCTCATCCTGGTCGCGCTCTGGTGCATGCTCGTCATCGTCGGCGGCATGCACAGCTACGGCGACGTCACCACCCAGAATGCAGGGCTCTGGTGGAACATCCCGTTCACCCACCACTGGTGCGGCGTCGAATATCGCGGCACTCCAGGCTTCTTCTGTGACGTCACGTAATGGCGATTCCGACTCGACCGACACGTCCGGGATCGCCGCTCTCCGACTGTCTGCGCAAGACACCGTGGTCGACCAAGCGGGACGCCAAGGAAGCAGCCGCTCGGCGTGTGGGACCTACCGAGATCTACGAGTGCCCTTGGCCGAACCCCGACGGTTCGAACGACCCCCACTGGCACTACGCTCGTCGCCACCGCCACTACCGACCACACGCACCATCCGAAACCGCGTCCGCTTGAACATCACGCGCGCGACCCGAACACTCCGCAGGTAGAGGTCGCGCGCTTGGGACTGTGTCCGTCCGGCAACGACGATGAACGGCGTCACTCCCCGTCGGAGATCGCTGGCACCACGTAGGGACGGACACCACTCCCACCACCTGGCGTCATGGCCGACATCGCGCGCAGCACCTTGGAAGCGATCGTCCTGGCCGCGGCCACCTGCATCGCGTTCAGCGCCAGCTCGGGGTCTTCGATCAGCTCGCGGAATGCGTTGGCGATCATGTGGCCCTGCTCCTCAGCCAGCTTGATCTGGCGCTCGGCGATACCGCACTGGATCGCCACCTTGGCCACATGCACAAGATGGGCGCGCTCCTTCTGGTACAGCTCGACCCAGACCGACGGCCGCGCCACCTTGGTCGTGGTGGTCAGATCGATGTTGGTCTCCATCTCGCCAACTCCGGTGCGCTTCTCTTCTGCGGCGATCCCCCAGCCCACCGAGTCCGGCTCGAGGTTGGCGATCAGCTCACCGAGCCAACGCACATGGCCGGCGGTGCGCGCGATCTCGTCCAGCAGGACCTGCTGTGGCGACTGGCCCTCCAGGGGCAAGCCGAGTGTCTTCACCGCGCGCTCTGCCTTCTCCATCTCTTCCTTCTTCCGCAATGATGCCTCAACGGCCTTGCGATTGCGTCCCATACCACCATGGGTGCCGCAGACCCGCTGTCCCCGCATCGGCCAGCAACGGCAGGGCCGGATCGGGAGAGGATTGCCCTGTTCGTCCCGCTGGTGAGCATGGCCGCTGCAACGCAGATGCTGCTGCCCGCAGCGTTCACAGATCTCTTCCCGTGGTTTGACACGTCCCTGGGCTATGGCATCGCGCACACCGTGGACCGCGTAGACCCCCGGCTTGTAGTTGCCCTTCCGCTTTACCCGAGCAGACGGCTGTGAACCCGCCACCATTCCTCCCAGTCTGCCAGCTCGTACACCGAAAAGTGCAAGTTCCCTTTGCGGACCTTGTGGGTCTTCAACCGACCGTCGTTCTCCAGATAGCTCAGTGAATCGCGCAGCGCATACCAGTCCACCCGCGGCTTTCCCTCCCGCACTCTGTCCAGAACCTTGTGCAGCTGGTTGAGGGAAACGCCACGCGGCTGGCCGAGCTGCAGCATGCCGACCATGCTCATAATTATGTCGGCCTTGACGACCAGCCATTTGCCCGCCTTATGGGCCTTCCCGCCGTCGAGTAAGACCAGTCCCTGTCGTGTGCTCATTTCGTGTCCTCCCAGAAGATTTGAGAGCGTGAGCATAATCGGTTCTAGGGGCTCCGGGTGTGAGGGTGTGAGCACCCCCCTTCCTACAGGGGGTGCTCCACACCCAACCTCACACCCTCCACAGAGACCAGGGTTGGGAGGTGTGAGGAGGTGTGAGGTCACACCCACACACACCTGCTGAGCTACCAGCGGTGAACGCCTCCCGCAACTGGTCTGCCCCCCGCCCGACGACACACTTTTAATTATGCGGAATCCGTGCTATGCTCCGCTGCGGACGGGGCAAAGCTAGGACTGAGGATGATGCCTCTCGGTCGCGGACTACTGCGTACGGCTGGCAGCAAAGCAACCCCCGTCCACTCGACTTGAAAATGGAGGACACCATGAGGAAGACCCCGCGCGCTCACACTCGTCGCCTCGCACCTGGGGCGTACACCGCGCGCAGCCACACCCGCCCCGGCACACGCCACTTCATTGGCGTCTCGACCACCGCCGTCATCACCTGCAGCTGCGAGGCCTACACACTCGGTAAGGGGAAGTGGTGTTGGGCCATGCAGGCAGTCGCCCGTCGCTTGCTGCGCCGGCGCTCTGAGCTGATGGAGGTGACGTACAGGTGAGCGCCCGAGCCCGATCCTGCCTACGTGGTCGGTGTGGCCACGGACATCGCAAAGTCCGAGGGTCTACCGTTGACCCTCCCCAAAACACTGGAGGAGTTCAGATCATGAGGTCGGAAGAGGAGATCACCGAGCAGCTGGGCGAGGCCCAGAACACGATCGTGGAAAACGAAGGGGAGGGACGCGCAACCAAATGGCGCGCGGCCACCTACGAGCAGGGTGTGGAGAATGCACTGCTCTGGGTCCTCGAGCACCAAGACAACAAACCGATGGAGGACTAGCTGATGGGTCTCGAGCTAACGGTCCGCGGCAAGACATACAAGGTCGACGTCGACAGCAAAGGCAACTTCAACACCAGGCTCAGCGATGAGGATGCTGGCGTTCATTCACGTACCCTCTCATCCGAAACGCTGAAGGGCCTAGAGCAGAAGCTGATCACATCCACCCGCGCTCGGTCATCGAAGGTTGCCCTCAAATTCAAGCGCCTTGGCCGACAGTTCGAGGCCCGCGGCCATCACTACGGTCGCACTGACCATGGACCGTGGGAGGTAATCGAGGTCACCGTGCGCGGTGTCAACGAGCACACCGGCCAGCTGATGGTGACCTGGCCGGACGGCACGAAGTCAGACGACAGCAAGGTCGGCCGCTACAGCTCCAACGGCCGCATCTACTTCCCGGTCGAGATGAAGGACGAAGAGATCCTTCGCCGGCGCAACCTGATCGATGAGAACGAGAAGTGGTTTGAGACCAACGCGCTTGACGTCGTGTCTCGGGCCAAGAAAGCCGTCGCCGAGGCGCTCGGGGAGTGAGGGTCTCCACCGCAGCTCACAAGTGCTACGTCTGCCTGAAGCGGAAGGTGCGCGGTCGATACGTGGTCGACCGCTCACCGTCCGGCCTGCAGCAGTGGGCCTGCGACCGCTGCATCAAGGAGTTCGACATCGAGGTCGCTGGTAGCCCGGAGCACCCGATCGAGGCGACCATCGACAGGAGCGTGGCCAGATGATCCCGCAGCTGTCCGACGCCGCCTTCGACAAGCTGGGCAAGCTGATCGTCGATGCCGACCGTCTGGTCGACGAGATCTACTTCGGTCAGTCGTTCCCGTCCAACCGGCTGGAGCAGGCGGTTCGTGCCGTGAGGGAAGACCTCGCCGACCACGAGATCATGGCATTCAAGCTCGCCCTCGACCGTGACGGGAGGCTGCAGCGATGAGCGTGAGCGAGTTGTTCTCTGACGATTTCGTCGCCCAGATGACCAGCGAGCAGCAACGCGCCGCCCTCCATCGTGGTGATATCTCAATCGACCAACTGCGCCGCTCGATGCGCCTGGGGCAGCCGCAGCACAGTGTGCTTCAACCCTGGGTAATGGCGATGGGCTGGAAGATGCAGTCCATCCTGCTCTCAGGATTCCGTGGGCCCGACGATGCTGAGCTGCCGGCGACCAAGGCGGTCAACCGGTGGATCCGCACCATCTCCCAGAACAACGCGGATCCCTCGAAGGACTACATGCGCCAGGACAAACTGCCTACCGATCTCGAGCTTTGCGAAGAGTTGGAGTGGCGCAGCTGTCACTACGTACACCACCTTGCCGACTCACTGCGTGTGGTCGCCATCTTCCACCCCAACCTCGGGGAGCGTACAAAGGCATTCATCTACCACCACCGCATCGCCGAAGAGATTTTTCATTTCGAGATCGAAGTTGATGAGATCTTTCTCAAGCGCCATGAGGACAAAGTGTGATGGACTCTTTCACCTCCGAAGACGGCAACACCATCTACTACTGGCCCTACTGTCCCGATTGCAAGCAGCCCTACTCATTCGACCCGGAAGAGCCGTTTGCCTTCTGTGACTGTGGGACCTCGGAGTGGGGTAACCCACGGCCAGCGGAGTGGATTCCGGATCCGAATTATGCCAAGCGTGTCGTCGATGTCGCCACGGCCGTGCGTGACAACCCGGCGAAAGTACCAATCGAGCATGTGCCGTCCAGCGGACGGCCAGGCAGCCACTTCCAACAGTCGGTGGCTAGCGCCTACGCCTCGCGCGCCTTCATCGAGCTGGACGGGGCACTGAAGCCATGAAGTCGATCGAAAAGTTCACCGGCGAGAACGCATTTCTCAGCAATTTCTATCCGTCCATCGTGACCTGGTCCGGCCACGCGTACCCCACGGTCGAACACGCCTTCCAGGCTGCCAAGACTGTGGACCAAGTTGCACGCAGACCATTCCAGCTGCCCTCACCCGTCTACCAGACAGCGTCTTCTGCCAAGCAAGCAGGACGCAAGCTGAGACTCCGTCCTGAGTGGGAGGAGTACAAGCTCGGGCTCATGCACGACCTGTTGCGTGCCAAGTTCAACGAAATGACCATGGCCAGGAGGCTGCTGGAGACCGGCGACGCTCTCCTCATAGAGGGCAATAGCTGGGGTGACATCTTCTGGGGCGCCATCCGCAACGTGCATGGTTCTCTGGTCGGTGAGAACAACCTTGGCCGCTTGCTGATGGAAGTTCGCGAAGAGCTGAGGCCGGGGCAGTGATAAAGCTCGCAGAGAAACTCCAGCTGCCCAACGACGCGGTCACCCAGACCTTTCTGATCCTCGGCAAGCGCGGCTCGGGCAAGACCAACACTGCGGTCGTGCTTGCCGAAGAGATGATCAAGCTGGCACCGATTGTGGTCCTGGACCCCATCGACGCCTGGTGGGGACTCAAATCGTCGTTCGCAGGAGATCAGCCCGGTCTCAACATCTACGTATTTGGCGGCCGGCATCCTGATCTCCCGCTCGACCCGCACACCGGCGAGTTGATGGCACGGCTGTTCATCGAGCACCGGATCTCCATGATCCTGTCGATGAAGGGCTGGTCGGTCGCCGACCGCTCCCGCTTCGTCACCGACTTCGTGACCTACCTGCTCAACCACAACGATCGTGTCCCCGTCCACGTCTTCCTCGAGGAGGCCGACGCCTTCATCCCTCAGAGGCCGCAGCCCGATGAGGCAAAGATGCTTGGCGCCACCGACCGGCTCATCCGCTGGGGCCGCATGGACGGCATCGGCGCAACAGCGATCTCCCAGCGCTCGGCGGCCATCAACAAGAACACGACCACCCAGGCCGAGACGCTGATCGCGCACCGCACCATCGGCCCTCAGGACCGCGACGCCATCGAGGAGTGGATCAAGTTCCACGGCACCAAAGAGGAGCGCGACAAGATTCTCAGCGAGCTGCCGCATCTCAGGGACGGTGAGGCCTACATCTGGTCACCAGAGTGGCTGAAGCTCCTCAACCGCTACTTCATCCGCCGGCGGCACACATTCGACTCGGCGGCCACACCCAAGGTGGGCGAAAAGATGATCACGCCCAAGACACTGAGCAGCGTCGACCTGCAGAAGATCTCCGGCCAGCTGCAGTCTGTGATCGATCACGCCAAGCATGACGACCCGAAGGAGCTGCGTAGGAAGATCATCGAGCTGCAGCGTCAGCTGGACGAGTTCGCTGACCTCGCCCAGAAATACGCGGTGGAGATCACCAGGCTCGAGAATGTTCCGCCGAAGATCCAGATGCAGACCGTCCACGAACTGGTCGAACCGGACTGGGATGAGCTGCAGCGCCTGTGGGACTCGTTCATGAAGGACACCAAGGGCCGCATCACACTGAAACTCGACACGCAGACCCAGACCATCACGAAGGCTGATGCCCTCGGTGACTTGGCCGAGGCCGTCCTTTCAACCGGCCCAGCGGTGAGTACTTGGCCGCCTGCGAAGAGCGGCACAGCCTTCGTGGGCGTTCCACCGAAGCACGGAAAGAGTGAAGCTCTCCGCATGATCGACATCTCAAAGGTGTCTACCCGCGGTACGCCAACGAATGAACTGACACCTCCTCAGCAGCGCATCCTGGATGCACTGGCGTGGATGGAATCGATTGGCCAACGAGGCTCGCACTGGACACTCATCGCCGTGCTCGCACTGCAGTCGCCGAAGTCCTCCGGCTTCGCCAACAACGTGAGCGTTCTCCGCGTCGGGGGTCTCCTCGAGGGCAACAAGTCCGGTGGACTAGCTCTCACGGAGAACGGCCGCCGAGCTGCCACCGCACCCGACGTCCCGCTGACCACCGAAGACCTGCTCAGAGCGATCGCCGGCAAGATCACAGCCCCGCAGATGCGCATCCTGCGCTACCTCACCAGTAGCGGCTCACCGACCATTGCAGGATGGGACACCGTGGCGCGCCACTCTGGACAGTCGCCTACCAGCTCAGGCTTTGCCAACAACGTGAGTATCCTGCGCACGATGGGACTTGTCCGTGGCAACCGTCAGGGCCTCGAGGCCAGCGCGGTGGTGTTCCTTTGATCGGCCAGCTGCTCATGACGCTCTTTCTCGCCGGCATGGTGGTAGAGGCGGCCCGTGAGGCGTATGGCATCTCCTGGCCGTCAAAGCACTACACACGCATGATGCAGTTCACCCACTTCCACAAACCGCCGCGCGACTTCTGGACCGAACGTAGAACCTGGCGAGAACGGCGTCGGCACCGAATCCTTATTGGACGTACCAAATTGAAGAAGCGGGTGTAGAGCATTATGCCGGTCCAGAAATTGAAATTGTCCCGTCCGAACCGTTTGGCGCATAGACTGGTGAAGACCGCAAATGCTCTCAACTCCATGGCTGAGCTGATGGCCGAGACCGTAGTTGCCATCCAGGACGCAGCTCGAGAATGCATCCGGTTGTCAGAAGAAATCGAAGAGAAAGCAAAGGAGGCTAAATCGTGAAAAGGAGACGCCATGAGTGACCGACTAATGACAGATGACGAACTCTGGCAGCTATGGGTGCAGCGGCACCCCAACCCTTCTGGTCTACCCGACGGCGACCCCAAGAAGATTGCTCAGCCTATCAAGCTGGCGCCGCCCGTCCATCATGCAACGCTTCATGCGCGGCTGGTCAAGCGCGGGCTCCCCGGCATTCGCTGGGTACCGAGTCCCAACTACTCGCCGAACCGCGACGGACACAATCCGACGTGGACGCAGGCCGATCCCAACTCGTGGATCGTCATGCACACCATGGTCGGATGGATGTCCGGCACGATCACGGCGTTTCAGACAGTTGCACGGCAGGCGAGCGCTCATTACCTCGTCGGTCTGGATGGCTCCATCGTGCAGATGGTCCACGAGTCCGACGCTGCGTGGACCAACGGTACGTACTCAAACAACCCCGGCTCCAACCTCGACTCCGTGACGATTGAGGGGGAAGACGGCGGCGACTTCAACGGGCCGCGAACGCCCGCATTCTACGAGGCGTACGCCGAACTCGTAGCCGACATCTCATCGCGAACCGGCATCCCCATCGTTCATCGCGGAGTGGATGGTGGATGGCTCGCCCACCACGAGTGCAACGGCGCACAGACCTCGTGCTACGACGGCTTGAACGGAGACGCTATCGCCGCACGCGCAGTCATCATCAACAGCCCACCCCCACCCCCTCCTCCGCCGCCACCCCCGCCCGTGCCAGGAGACACTGCATCACCAGCGGTTTACCAGTTGGCAAGTGCGATTCCGATTGTGGCAATGGCGACTGACACCAACATCGGCAAGACAGTCGGACCCGGCACGCTTGCGACCTCGTACGTGAGCACGAATCGGCCCGTGGCTTACGCCATCACGCAGTACAGCCACGATCACAACGAAGGCTATGGGCTCCGCTTGTCGGACATTCAGGGTGCAATCGTTCCGCCTACTCCGCCAGTTCCACCTACTCCTCCGCCGACGCCACCCCCGCCCGTCCCACCAACACCGCCTCCCCCGCCTGTTCCTCCAACACCTCCACCTCCGACGCCGCCGCCCGTGACTCCGTCAGCGTGGGAGCAGTTTTTCAGTGCCCTCTTCGAATGGATCAAGTCGTGGTTCAAGTCCAACCCGTAAGGGACACCGACGGAAGTAAGATTCGCCCGAGATGAATCTCGGGATTGTGTGCAAATGTGAGGGCCTGCTCACTCGTGGGCCGGTCCTCACTATCTGTACCAGGTGCCGGAAGACCTACCCAAACAAGGATCTGGAGGTCATCCTCAAGCTGCTCCGGGTGGCCAACTATGAAGCTTCAAGTCCTGACCAGAAGCCGCCCACCGAAGATGAAAAGCACACCGCTGTGACACTTGCGGCACGCCGGTTGATCGCTCTCGGGCTCAAGGTGATGGACATCGACGAACTCACGCCTCAGCCTTCGCCGCCGCCTCCACCCCAGCCGACATATCGACCTCCAGTGCCGACCTACGGTTCCACCACGAACACGACGGCCACTGGGTATTACGGGACCAGCATGGGATACGTCGACATCAACTTCGGTGGATTTATCTTCCGAGTCCGGGGGTACACGGTGTAGTGTCACGCCATGAAGCGGCGGCGGCCTGCTCTCTCCGAAGCTGGACAGAAGCATGTCCACGACGACTTCGAGGAGATCTGGGTCGAGGTCGCACACCAGGAGCGCCTGGATCAAACCATCCGCCGGTTGGACGCAGAGATCGAGCGCGATGAGCGACGGGAGAAAGCTAAGACGTCACCAGCTCCAGGAGCTGCGAGCAAATCACCCGCTCCGCCCGCCAACTCCAGGTCCAAACCCAGAGCTAGAAGTCGTCGCTCTCCTCAACGCTTACGAGACAAGGGAACAAGCAAAAAGGATGACCCATGTGATCAGGATCACTCGCCTCACAATGGGCTCCTCGCACTCTTCGCAGCCGGTCTCGTCCTTACCATCCTCGGGGCCATCGCCGCCGTCGTCGTGAAGGTGGTGAAGCAGTTCTCTTGAGACAAGCAGACGTATGGGATCCACCTGAAGACTCGACCATTGGAGGTGTGGCCAGCCGGATCGCTCGCGAACAGAACCACAAAGCTCCCAACCTCTTTCACTACGACGCCGAGTCTGCTCAGCGAGGGCGGCAGAGCGCCGGCAGGAAGGCACACGAAAACGCCATGGCGAGGCGAGCGAAGAAGCTTTAGCTCTTCCTCGTAGCTCGAACTGCGAAGCGAGAGACCCGGTGGTGTAGCGCGGGGAGACCGGCTCCCTGAGAGATGCGACGGATCTTCCCCGCCTTTTCAAGCTGAGTCAGCTGCAGAGCCAGCGAATCTCGGATAGGTTTGTCCCAGCCGAGCCCCATCGCAGCGGCGATGTCCTGCAGAGAGAGGGCTTCGGCCTGCGTCAGCGGCATCACATCCAGGATGGCGAGAGCATCGTCGTTGTTCACGCCGGCGACACCGATCACGTAGTTGCCCTCTGGATCCATCTTGAAGACGAGGTCTTCGGGCGGGTTGATCAGCATGTTGTTCTTCACCCGCAGCGTCCGCTCCTCGGCGTACTCGCCATCGAGCCGGACCAGGATGTCGGGCTCGGAGAGGAACACAGTGGATCCACGCTCGTTGCCGGAACGTCCGAGGTGGTGGACCATGACGCATGCGATCTGGTGACGCTGAGCTGTCTTGCTCACCGGGATCAGCGCGGCCGAGACCTGAGAGGCTTCGTTCTCTTCTTCGATCGCAGCCAAGCCGGTCAAGGTGTCGAGTACGATCAGCGAGCACCCGAGCTGGACTGCTAGATCGAAGACGATGCGGACGTTCTCGTCGAAGGTCTTGCCCAGGAAGCGCTCGTCGGTGCGGGGAAGGATGAAGATGTGATCGAGCTGCTCGGGCTTGGCATCGTGGACCTTGGCGCGCCAGACCATGCGGCTGTTCTCCGTCCAGATCAGCACCTTGCCCTGATGCACCGGCATGCCCAGGACATCGCCGCCTTCGTGCATGGTGAGCAGGACCTTGATGATGAAGGTGGTCTTGCCCGCCTTGGCGTGGCCACTGAAGAGCGTGGTCGCCCCGCGCACGATGATCGGTGTCATCAGCCAGGGGATCTCGGGAGGTGCTCCAGCCACGAAGTCGGCCAGCGAGCCTGGGAGGACGGGCGGCCGAAGATACTCCTCCTCGAGCAGCTCTCGGAGCTGGACCACCCCGACGCGTCGCGTCAATGCACGCACGTCCTTCTCGCCCAGTGCTGCGTTGAGATGGCTGGTCAGGTCGAGCAGGGTGCATTCGAGTCCCGCTTCGTCGACTCGCTGGACCAGCAAGCCAGCTGACTGGTGTCCTGTGTCGTCGACGTCGGCTGTGTAGACGATCTCCTGGGCCCCACGGCGGGCCATGTCTCGGAAGAGATGCGCCGGCGGGAGTCCCATCTCCCCCTTGGTCAGAGCGAAGGCCTCCACGCCGGTCGCTCGCAGGCACAGACAGTCCGTCTCTCCGGCGGTCAGGAAGATGACCTCTGGCAGCTCATCTGGCAGCTCCGGCCAGAGCGGAGGAGCGTTGTCCTCGTTGACCGTCCAGCTCCCCTTGACTCCACCCTTGACCTCACGCCACTTCACCGCGCGGGAGTGTGGGAAGACGAAGCCGATCTTGCCGCGGTGGCTGAAGTCGATCGACTGCGTGAGCAGGAAGTCGGGGCTCAGAGACGTGTACGAGGCCAGCCAATCGATCGGGGTGGGAGCCAGCACCTTGGTCGTCAGCGGACTGGATCCGGTCCCGTTCTTGTGGCCGTTACCGTTGGGATGACTGTTGGACACAACAGCTTCTTCAACAGGGAAGCCCTGGAAGGCCTCGACGATCTGGGCGAAGGTGCATCCGGCAAAGCAGTGAAAGATGGGAGTCCCATCAGGCTGCCGGGTGACGTGGAGCGACGGGCTTGGGTCATTGTGTGACGGGCAGGTGACGAACCACGAGTGCTCCGACTCCTGCTTGACATCAGGCTGCGCGAGCAGCTGTTCAAGGGTGACGAGGGGAACCTTAGAAACCCGGATCCGGATACGACTCAAATGCTGTGCCTCATATGTGTCGCGGTGAAGAATGCACCATCGTGAATCTGGATGCCCCGAGGGAGACCGGGGGAGCGGGCGGCACAGCCCGTCCAACCGATCTCGTGTCTCCGCTCACTGAAACAGCGGTGACCGTTAACCTCGAGACACCCAGGTTCCGGGTGCTGCCGGAGTATAGATCAACAACAACCCCCTTGACACAACTCTACAACCAGAATTATTATTGTTCCTAGGAGGACAGAATGCCAGAAATCCACGTCAAGTTCCCGACCGCCACGCCGCAGCTGAAGCCGACCGACGAGCAGGCTGCCATCATCGGTGCCGCGCGCACTGGTGGGGACCTGGTGGTGGTCGCCGGCGCAGGCTCCGGGAAGACCTCGACCCAGCGCATGATCGGACGCGCGCTGGCTCCACGCCGCGGCTTCTACATCGCCTACAACAAGGCGATCGCCACCGATGCCAAAGGCACCTTCCCGCCCAACGTGAACTGCTCAACTGCCCACTCGCTCGCCTTCCGCGCGGTGGGCTTCAAGTTCCAGTCCAGGCTGACGGACTCCCGTGTCCCATCCTGGCGGGTGGCCGAGATGCTTGGCATGACCGGCATCTTGCTCGACGAGGACGAGGAGAAGGGTGAGAGGTTCACACGGGCCTCGCTTGAGCCCAAGCACCTTGCCACCATCGCCGGCGACACCGTGCAGAATTTCTGCTGGTCAGCCGACGAGTTCATCTCCCTGGAGCATGTGCCCTGGGAGATCAAGCTCTCACGCAAGCAGAACAAGGCTGTCGCCGAGAGGGTGCTTCCCTATGCCCGCCAGATCTGGGACGACGTCAACCTGGTGGACGGCGGTCGCATGCGCTTCGAGCACGACCACTACCTGAAGATGTGGCACCTCTCGGGCGTCCAGCTTCCGGCTGACTTCATCCTGCTCGACGAAGCGCAGGACGCCAACCCCGTGATCGCGGCCATCATCAAGAACCAGTACAACGCTCAGAAGATCCTGGTTGGAGACCCGGCACAGCAGATCTACGCCTGGCGGGGCGCCGTCGATGCCATGGACGACTTCGAAGGCCGCCGTCTGCCTCTCTCCCAGTCGTTCCGTTTCGGTCCAGCGATCGCCGACGAGGCCAACCGATGGCTGGCCAAGCTCGGGGAGTTCCGCATCACCGGCAACACCAAGCTCGAGTCGGTGGTCGGTCCCATCGAACAGCCGCGCGCCATCCTATGCCGCTCCAACGCCGGTGCCCTGGCCGAGGTCATCTACGCACAGGGACAGGGGCTCAAGGCAGCACTGGTCGGCAACGGCCGAGAGCTGATCGCGCTGGCTCGAGCTGCCATCCAGCTTCAGAACGGCCAGTCAACCAGCCACCGCGAGCTGATGCTCTTCAAGAGTTGGCACGAGGTCCAGGAGTTCGTGCAGAACGAGCGCGCCGGATCCGATCTCAGGGTCTTCGTCAACCTGATCGACACCTACACCGCGGAGGGTGTGATCACCATCGTCGACAACCTCGCCGAGGAATCGGTGGCGGACGTCACCGTGAGCACGGCGCACAAGGCCAAGGGTCGGGAGTGGGAGTCGGTACGCGTCGGTCCTGACTTCATGCGAGACCCGGAGTCGCCCACCTTCAAGTTCTCTCAGGAGGAGACCCGCCTCGCCTACGTCACCGTGACGCGGGCCAAGCTGCAGCTCGACCTGGGCGGGCTCGGCTGGATCAACCAGTGAAAACGACTACCATCACCAACTCTGACGGCTCGAAGACCGTCGTCAAAACCGAGAACAGAGGCGGCTGCTGGGGATGTGGGAACGTCCTCTTGCTGCTCTTCATCATTGCTGCCCCAGCTTCGCTCTTCCCACACTTCTGGGCGGTCGTCGCTTACATCGTGGTAGGAACCATCGCCGTCCTTTACGTCATCGGATTGTTAGCCAACATGGCAAAGGAGAGATCATGAAGCGACGCATCGCCCCGCATGGCACCACCACTCGTTACTACACCCTGAAGTGTCGCTGCGACAAGTGTCGCAAGGCCGCTCGAGAGTACATGCGAAGTCTCCGAGCCAAGCTGCGGACTACTCCTCAGGAGGACATCCCGCACGGCACTACCACCGGCTACCAGAACTACGGCTGTCGCTGCGACAAGTGTGTTCGAGCCCAGCTGAAGAGCAAGGGGCGGCCGGCGCCGAGGAAAAAGGCGGCCGCGTGATCGGTCAGCCCTCAACCGACCGGGACATCATCCCGGTCAGAAAGCTATGCCCATGTGGATGTGGACGCTACCTGCCGGAGCCGGTGCGGACAATCCACATCGGGCCCGCCGGTAAAGCAATCGAAGAGTGGCTCGCCGACCAGAACCTCACGCTCGAAGATGTCCGCAAGCAGGACAACCATGTCGATATGGTCGAAGCTCGTCGACGCATCGCCAAGTTTCTGGCGGAGCACGGGTGGAACCACTATCGAATCGGCGACTTCATCGGCCGCGACCGCACCACTGTCAGAGTCCTGCTGCACGGACGGAAGCAATGAGGAACCGAATCGGATGCACAATGCTCACAGTTCCATTCCTCGCTTTGGCCGCCTTCTTTCTTGATCGCATTGTGGTGGAGGCAGGGTGGGGAACCGTCTTGATCATCGCCGGCAGTGTGATCTTCGTCGTGTGTTACGTGTCAATCGCCGTCTCTCTCATGCTGAGTCGGAAGCGATGAGCTATCGGATCACCATCCCGCGCAAGATCACCACTGTCCTCGACTTCGACGGTGACAACTTCATCCTCCACGCACCGTTTTCCAAGGACAGCTGGATCGGAGATCTAGCAGCAGGTTCGTGGGACAAGAAGCTCAGCTTCTGGAAGCTTCCCCCATACCTCATCTATGCCCAGACAGTGGTCGAGCAGCTTCCCGATCTGGAGATTTCAGAAGCCGCCTCGGATGCTCTGAGCATGAGCGATGAGCTGGCAGCAGAACCGGTAGGCGGTGGCTGGGATCCTATTCTCAAGCTGGTCTATCAGCAGCTCTACTGGTTCCAGCGGCAGGCGGTCTACCGTCTCATCCACGGACCGCACACAACCAGTCTGATCGCGCTCTCTCCGGGCCTTGGCAAGACGGTCGTCGCTTTGACGGCCGCCAGGTTACTCGGACTGAAGAAGGTGCTCATCGTTGCTCCGAAGTCTCTTCTCCGCAGCTGGGAGAACGAAGAGGACAAGTGGTTTGGAGACACCGCCATGGAGCGGCGTCACGGGTTACCTCCGTCTGAGCAGTGGTGGACACTGACCAACTACGACACCGTGGTCGACAAGGTAGTTGTCGACAAGAGGGGCAAGGTCGTCGACCTCGGCCCGCGGCTGAAGCAGTACATGGCCGTCGACTGGGACCTGGTCATCCTCGATGAGTCAGTGCTGGTCAAGAACCGACACAGCCACCGCTACCTCGGCTTGCTCGAGCTACGTAAGGCTTTCCCGAAGAAGCAGAAGCACTGGTGGGAGTTGTCAGGATACCCAGTCACCAAGTACGCCGACGACCTGTGGGCTCAGCTGCACCTTCAGGATCCACGAGGTTTCAACTCCTACTGGCGCTTTACCAACCGGGTTTGCTACGTCACTCAAGACGTCTGGGGAACCGAGGTCACCGGCACTCGGCAGAACGTAGACATCATTGGCAACCTGAAGGACGTCATGTTTGTCCGTAATCAGAAGGACGTCCTCGACCAGCTCCCGGAGGAGATCCCGCAGCTGATCGAGGTCGAGCTGCGACCCAAGCAGCTCAAGGCCTATGACGAGATGGCCACCGACTTCATCACCACGCTCGAGTCGGGCAGGGAGATCAAGGCTCCGATTGTGCTCTCACAGCTGATCCGTCTGCAGCAGATCACCAGCAACCTGGTCAACATCGCCGGTCCGGGTGATGAACCGAAGAAGGGCACCAAGTACATCGACCCAAACGACGAATCGATCAAGGCCGACGTCATCGTCGAGCTGTATGAGACGCGTGCCTTCGACACGCCGACCATCATCTGGACGCAGTGGCTCCCAGGTGCCGACGCGCTCTGGAGAAGACTCTCCGAGTCAGCCCGTAAGCACAAGGATGACCGGCATCGAATCGAGTGGATCCACGGTGCGACCAGCAAGCGCGACGATGCCGACAACGAAGAGAAGTTCGAGGCCTACAAGGCTGGCAACATCGACATCCTCATCCTCGCCATGCCGGTCGGCAAGATGGGCCACAACCTGCAGATGACGCACACCGTCATCTACCACGACAAGACCTGGTTCGCCGACGACTACGTGCAGTCGATGAGACGGGTCAAACGGATGGGCCTAGATCACAGGCCGGTGGTGATCACCATCAAAGCGGTCGGCACCGTCGACCAGCTGGTCGAAGACAATCTGAGCGGCAAGTTCCCGGGCATCAGCAAGGTCTCCAACGACGACTTGGCGACCATGCTCAGACATTTACGAGGAGGACAAGCGTGAGAGAGACATTTCCGAAGGTGCATCTGATCGCATCGCCGGCGATCCACTACACCGACCTGATGAAGTACGTGCGCTCGGTTGGAGGCGATGCCTGGGCAGATCGGATGGCTGGCGTCGGGATCCCCCGATCCAAGATGACTGACGGCGAGCTGCTAGTTGAAGCGGCCGGTCGCATCTGCTACCGCTCGTGGGCGCCGGGGCTTAACCCCAACGTGACGATGGTTCGCGAGGACAGCGCAGGCTACCTGCTCAACATCCTCAGGGTTGGACACGGATCGGTGCTCGAGCACGCCAACTACAGCTTCATCTTCGAGGACGTCTCGCGGGTCTTCACCCACGAGCTTGTTCGCCACCGCGCCGGCGTGGCCATCTCTCAAGAGAGCCTTCGCTACGTCCGGCTGACCGACATCGGCTTTCGGATCCCGCCGTACTTAGAGCCTCTGCGTCCATCGGTGGTGACCATCGTCGAGGCCCTGGAGACGTTCCAGAAGCAGGCGGCCGAGGTCTTCAAGCTGGACGAGGAGGGGCTGCCCATGCCCTACAAGAAGCAGGTGACCTCAGCCCTGCGTCGGCTGGCGCCGCTCGGGCTGTCGACGTCGATGGTCTGGACGGCCAACGTGCGCACTCTGCGCCACGTCATCTCCATGCGCACCGCCAAGGACGCCGAGGAGGAGATCCGCCTGGTCTTCTCGAAGGTGGCCGAGATCATGCAGGAGTGGGCTCCGATGCTCTTCTCCGACTACTCAGTGAACGCTGACGGCGAGTGGATCACGCCGTACTGGAAGGTCTGAGTTGGACGACAAGATCTATACCGAAGCGGAGCTGCGGGAGATGCCGATGGCTGACCTGCTCAGGCTGGGTCAAGAGGGAAGAATCAGGCCGAACCAGGTACGCGCAGCCCTAGGTCTTCCCGAGTCCATCGGAGGCTACGACGCGATCAAGGACCAGCCGATGCCGAAGCCGTCCGGCAGCCCAGCCATGCAGGATCTTGTTATCGCCGACATCGAGGAGAGGAAGCGCATCGGCATCGAGCGCTACGGCCAGCTGCTGAAGGCGCACACCGGCCGGGATCCTCTCATCGACGCGTACCAAGAAGCCCTCGACCTGTGCATTTACCTCAGGCAGGTGATCTACGAGCGTGACCACCCCAAGCTTCACGCATACGAGCTGCCTGACATGTCCACCGATCTCCCGTGTGCGATCTGCGGCAGGTTGCCCGAGGAGCACGAGTGAAGATCCTGGCCATCGACCTCGGGCATACCATCGGCTACGCCTGCCTCTGGGACCACGCACTCAGCCTGCATGGAACAGTGCCACTCGGTCAGGCCTATTCGATCAAGGCGCTGGTGCCGGCGGTCGACCTCGTCGTCATCGAGCGGCCGGCATATCGAGAACGGCCCGACGTCCAGGAACGCTATGAAGCGGAGATCCACTCGCTGCGTGTGCTCTATGCAGCTGTGGAAGTGAAGGTCATCCGGCCCGCCGACTGGATGCCACGATTCGGGCATCACCCGCTGCCGGAGCGTGGTGTATTGAAGACCCAGCACGAAAAAGATGCCTATCGCATGACGCGGTGGGCCCAAGACAAATTTGGAGGACAAAAGTGAGCGTGACCGTTCCCCATCGGCTCGAGGTCGTACGCGTGACCGAGGTCGAGAAGTTCAAAGAGTGTCGGCGCGCGTGGTATCTCGGTGAGATCCGTGGGCTTGTTCCCAAGGTTCCAACCGACTACTTCTGGTTCGGCGACAAGATGCACATCGGTCTTCAAGTGCTGGCCGGCACGGGCGATGTCGAGAAAGCGATCGCTGCTTTCAACGAAGCCTGCAATGCCAGCATCCCCGAGCTGGAGCAAGGCTTCGGCGGCTTCTGGGCTGACATGGCTCCCATGTTTCAGGAGCTGGTGATTCTCGGCCGCGGGATGCTCCACAACTACGCCATCTTCGACCGCTCGACTGGCATGAAGTTGAAGACGACATCACTTGAGGAGCGTCTCTTCGTCCCCATCCACAATCCCGGCGGCCGCGCGCTCAAGGGACTGCCTCAGCTGAGTGCCAGAATGGACCGGCTGGTCGTCATGAACGGACGAGATGGAGAGTGGATCGTCGACTACAAGAACAGCACCCGGGCCTGGACAGAGGGCCGCAACCTCGAGCTGGACGAGCAGACCACCGGCTACCACTACGAGTACTGGCGGATCCGCGGCTACCTACCTCAGGGCATGATCTACGACACGCTGCTCAAGCGGATCCCTAACGAGCCACGAGTGCTCAAGCCGCGCAAGCAGGGCGATCCTCCGTTGCTTTCAAAGGACAAGGATCAGGGCACCACATTCGAGTTGTACACACAGGCTCTGCGAGAGATGAACCTCGACCCTAAGGACTACACCGACATCCTGGCCCAGCTGAAGGAGCAGGCCTGGTCGAAGTACTTCAAGCGGGAGGTCACCACCCGCAACCTAGCGCAGATCAAGGCCTACGAGCGTGATCTCTACTACACGTTCCAGGACATGCGGACGGTTGCGCAGGATCCTCGCAAGGCCTACCCTTCACCAGATCCTATGCGTTGTCCACGCTGTCCATTCCGCGACGTTTGCCTGGCCATGAACGATGGCTCAGACTACGAGGACATGATCAAGGCCAGGTTCACCGTCTCTGCAGAGAAGCGGCTGTGAGCAAGTTCCTCTACATCCCGCGGTCATTGATGGTCAAGCTGGCGCTGTTCTATACGTTCTCCGGCTTCTGCGGCGGACTGATGCTGGGCCTCATCCTCGGCTACTACCACCTTCTGCCATGACCGGAGTCTTCTACCCCTGCTGCAGACAGTGGCACCCGTCGCCGGCGTCGCACCGTACTGGGCCGAAAGGTGAATGCGTCATGCAGGTGCTGAACAAGCCAATGGAGCAGCGTCCGTCGTACAGCCCGGTGCCAGGCATGCGATTGCTTCCCATCCCCAAGTGAACGACGATCCGATTCGTGAGGACATCGGAGCAGCTGTCGGGTGGCTGATCGCTCACCCCTGGGGCGACCACGTCGATGCCGCCTTCGCCGTCGTCGTCAATCCGCACAAGCATCCAAAGGCCTTCGACTTGGGCGGCAAGCGCTGGCCGGAGTTCGTCGAGGCTGTAAAAGAGGCTTGCACAAAGCCAGCCCTTAGTTCATAATAATTCGACTATCAAGGAGGACACTTGAACATCACCAAACCTGGACAGAACGCGTACCTCAAAGCGCTCATCTTTGGGCCTTACGGCTCCGGGAAAACGCACTTCCTGGGCTCAGCTCAGGAGGATGAACGCACCTCGCCGGCGCTCTACCTCGACTTCGAGGGTGGCGAGCAAACGCTGGCCGGACTCGACATCGACATGGCCAAGGTGCGGACCTGGGACGACTTCAACGAGATCTACGCTGGACTAGCCAAGGGGGAGGGCGGCTACAAGACGATCCTGCTCGACTCCCTCTCCGAGACCCACATCTTCGCCCTCATGGAGATCCTCTCCGAGGTCTCCAGCTCACGCGACCCGGACAAGCTCGAGATCCAGGACTACGGCAAGGCCTCGATCCAGATGCGCCGCCTGATCAGAGCCTTCCGCGACCTGCCGTACCACTTCATCGCCACCTCGCAGGACAAGTCCGACCGCGAGGCGCGCGTGGGCAACGTGAAGAAGCCTGCGCTGTCCGGTCAGATGGCTGACGAGGCGCCGGGGATGTTCGACGTCTGCGGCTACCTCACCATCTCTACTGAGATCCTCCCCGACAAGACCACACGCGATGTACGATCGCTGCTGCTCAAGAACTTCGCGCAATTCCGCGTGAAGACCCGCACGCCATGGGGGCAGGAAGACGCAGTCCCGGACTACATCGATGACCCGACCGTCGGATCACTGCTCGATGTACTCGGCTTCGCCAAGAAAGAGGAAGAGGAGGTAGCACCACAGGAGGACAAGGAGCCAGAGCCGGAACCCGTTGCGGCCGCTGCTGCAACTACCACCACACGTTCACGGAGGAAAGCATCGTAAATGGGCGAAATCACAGTCAACTTCGCAGACGTTCAGAGTCGCGCAGCCGTCCCGGCTGGTGACTACCCTGGGGTGATCACCGACTGCGTCCTCAGGCAGAAGCCGGGGAAGGAGCACCCGTATCTCAACTGGGACGTGGCCATCGCAGAGGGCGAGCACGAAGGTCGCCACTCCTACCTGGTCACCAGCTTCCAGCCCGACGCGCTCTGGAAGATGATGCAGGTCTTCCAGAACCTCGGCTTCCAGGCCGAGGAGGTCAACATCAAGTTCGACGACGCGACCGGACAGGTCACCGAGCCGGAGGTCATCGGTTTGGCCTGCATGATCAAGACCTACAACGAGCCGTACCAGAACCGGCAGACGAACAAGATCTCCGACATTCTCGGCCCCAACGGCGAGGACTTCTCGCAGCAGGAAGCGGAGCCCGAGCCCGCAGCTGCAGCGGCCGCACCGGCGACCAGACCGGCGACCAAGGCTTCGCCATCACCGGCGGCCGCCAAGAACGGACCAGCACCGGCGGCAGGCGCGCGGCGCTCACCGTTCCCCACCGCAGGCAAGCCAGGAGCGCGGACCTTCAAGTAACCATCCTTTCGGAGCCCGGGGGTTTCAACAGCTGACGTCAGCTGCCCCGGGCTCCTTTTTCCATGGAGGACAACATGGATCCCATCTCTTACGCCAAGCACGACGACCCCAACTACAACTCGAAGACCGCGGCTGGCTGTGAAGCCGCCGGCGAGCCTTGCTTCACGCTCCGCGCGCAGGATGTGCACGCAGCTGAGGCTGTGCGCGAGTGGGCTCGCCTGGTTCGTAAGAATCAGGGCCAGTTCAGCGAGATCGCTGCTCGAGCCGAGATCATCGCCGGTGAGATGGCCATCTGGCCCGTCAAGAAAGAGCCCGACCTCTAGGGTACGAGCGAATAGAAATTGGACGACCTTGACGATGGGTTCTGGGCTGCCGACTGCGAGGCTTGTAAGCGCCCCCGCTGGCAGCACAGTGATTTCTGTTCAGCCATCCACATGAGCGGTCACTACTGGCGTCTGGGACGCTACGACACACTCAAGGAGATTGCGGAACTCCCCTTAGGGTGTGGTAGCTCAGATCATTCCGAGGCTATCGCTCAGGCGCGGTTAGTGGTTAAGGCGCGTTAGGTGACAAAGCGAAGTACCGGCTACCTAGAGATCAAAGCGTGGCCTGAATGCCCCACCTGCAAAGCCGCGTGGGTACTACGCCGCGCCTGGTCCCCGACGGAGGAATGGTTCTGGGTTTGGCAGAGGGACTGCCAGCACAAGACCGCGCAGCCAATCGTTGTCGGCCCGGAAGGTGAAATCAAATGAGTGATTACAGTCAGACAAAGACTGTGTGGGCGCGATGCCGCAAATGTGGCTGGGTCTACAAAGTGCCCGAGAAGGGACCGAAGCCCCCTTGTCCGATGTTCGCTATGCATCGAATCCAGTTCGACGAGGAGGAGACATACCGTGCCCGAGCATAACCACGCTTGTAATTACGAGTACGAGGATGACGACCTCACGTACTACGTCAACTGCTCGCTCCCCAAGGGGCACGAGGGGAACCACCACGCCACCCTAGAGTTCGACTGGCCGACCAAGCCTATCGACATTTGCAAGGAGCAGGGCCACGTGTGGGGCGAATGGCACCCCTACGAGGCTCCGATGCGGCAGGACATCTTCGACGTGCTCATGGCGAGTCTGATGGGCGGTGGCAAGTGGAAGGTCACCAAGGCCGCCACCGTCCAGCGCCAGTGCGAGCGCTGCAAGTCGTGGGAGACAGACTCCGAGGGAGAGTGGGAGACTCCGCCAGTCTCGTTCCTGAACTCCATTCCGCGAGTCGGGGGCGTCGGCGGCTCAATGACTTGGGTTGAGGATCGCCTGAACCCGGAGGGTAATCGTGAGTAGAGAAGATCCCAACTTCGCCCAGCAGATCGACGAGGCGCTCGATGGTGAGCCGGTCGAGGGCGTGGTCATTGGTAAATTCGGCTGGGGTCACGAGGATCGCGCTGTGGCTGTCGAGGGCAAGGTGATCTCCTGGGGGGAGGCGCGGCCACTACTCGACTACATCTACGACGATGGCTTTGGCGGGGCTGACTGCCATGCCATCTGGCTTTGGACCCCAACCCGCGTGATGTTCGTATCGGAGTACGACGGCAGTACGACGCTGACCTGGGTTCCCCGCAATCCGATCGACGGCAAGCCGGGGATGCCGGGTGGCGGATAACGAGGTGTATGAAAAGTGAGCTACAGCCTATTGCTTGAGCGAACCATCGAGGGTCAGGAAGCTGCCCTTGCGTGCCAGGAGCAGCTTGCCAACTACATCGAACTGGCGGCGGATCTTCACGGCACCAAGAAGCTCCGCAACGCCCGACTGATCGTCAAGACGCATCGCAAGACTATTGCGGACGCACGGGCAGCCGTGCGGCTGGTTCGGGAGGCGGCGCTTCGTGGGTACTAGCAGCTACCCAATTTCGCTCATGGTGAAGTTGGCTTCGGTGGTCGTTCACACCCAGGAGCTACTTGAGAGCATCCGAGTCCATGACGGTGTTGCGATGCAGTTTGATGAACGAGCCTTGTACGGCTTGACGGAAGACCGCGAGGTATTCGAGTTCATCAAGGGCTTGGATCCCGCGCTTCTGCCGGTGAAGCGATGACCGCTTCTAACAGGTCTAGGGCTACGTCCCTATGGCTCAAGTGGAAGGCGTGGTGGGATAAGCCCTGGACATTCACCGTGAGGGTGACCACGATCACCATGGATAGGAGCGACTATGGAAAGTGAGCGAGTGAAGGCGCTAGATCGCGTGTACGCCGCTGCCCGAAAGATCGTTTACGCCAGAAGGCAGGCTGATGATTTCTCGCCCGGAGACAAGGCGCAGCCGTACCTAAAGGCTCGGATCGGTGAAGGGCTGACGGAACTGGACGAGGCCGTGACTCTCGCAGATAAGGCGGGCTAAGTGATTTCGCCGACCCGCGAGGATATCCTGCGCCACCACTACACTCATTCCCTACCCTCGGGCAAGACGCGGGAATACGTGTTCGAGGATGCGATCGTGCTGTTCTCAATCCCAGCCAACCCCTACCTTGCCAAGTTCGTCCTGGGACGCGAGGGGAAGGTGTGGGAGCTGACCCGTCTTTGGGCCCCTGACGGCCACGCACCCGATCTGCTGACTCGCGCTATCGCCAAGGCTGTACGGGGCTTCAGGAAGGACGAGCCGACCGTAGAGGCCCTGGTGTCCTTCGCCGATCCGAACGCCGGCCACAAGGGCGGCGTCTACCGGGCGGCGTCGTGGATTTACACGGGCCAAAGCGAGGAGGCGCGAGGGTACAGGGATCAGGATGGGCGAATTGTTGCGAGGCGCAAATTCCACGCCGGGTCAACCCACCTGAACAAGGCGGCGATCGAGGCGCTCGGGTTCAAAGAGGTCAAGGTGCCTGGGAAATTTCGGTTCGTTAAGGGGCTGACTGACCGGGCGCGTCGAGACATCGCCCGTCGCTGGCAGCATATCGGAGGATAGGCGTGGACTTTCCGTCGTTCCACTGGAAGAACCGCAAGCGGTTCCTTCCTCCGTCCATGTACCGAGCGTTTGGCAAGATTGCCGCCGAGCGCTCACGGCAGGATGTCAAGCACGCGACTGCTCCTGAGCGGGACATGACCCGCCCGCTCGAGGAGCGTCTACTCATCTGGCATGCGGTGCTGAGCGAAGAGGTCGGTGAGCTGGCCAGGACAGTCCTCAGGGACGATGAGCCCGAGCGGCAAACACCTGAGGCACGGATGAAGGAGGCGCTCCACTGCGCTGCGGTGGCGGTTGCCATCATGGAGGTCCTCGAAGAGGAATCAGGTGAGCCGGTCTCTGCTCCCTAGCCGCTGTGAGAAGTGTCCACTCAAGGACTCACCGACCGTCCAGGGCTACGGTCCTGGTGACGGCCTGCTCATTCTTGGAGAAGCTCCGGGCAACACCGAGGTCCAGCGCAAGCAGGCGTTCGTCGGGCAGGCCGGCCGTCTTCTGAGGGTTGTCCTGCGGCAGGCCGGCGTCGACGACCAGGAGATCTTCTACACCAACACGGTGCTTTGCCATCCACCTGGTAACAAGACGCCGGGGATCGCACAGATTAGAGGGTGCCGCCCACGGCTTGAGGAGGAGCTGGCGCTTGTCGCGCCGACCAAGATCCTCACCGTCGGCGGCGTTGCTTTAACTGCCGTCCTGCGAGCCGACAAAGCGATGCCGATCACGCGCTGGCACGGCCGTGGTGTGTGGACGGAGTGGGGTGGGCGGCTGGTTTACACGCTGCCCACCTTCCACCCGGCGGCCGTCCTGCGTGATGCTGAATACTTCCGCGACTTCGCCGCCGACATCGTGAAGTGGACCGAGTACTCCTCCCCGCTGCCCGACCTCGAGGTCGACTACGTCGTTCCCGGATCGCTGGCCACAGCAGAGCGCTACCTGTTCGAGATGATGGACCGTCGTGATCTCACCATCGACGTTGAGACCACAGGTGACAACCCGATGGTCCATCGCATCGTCAGCTGCGGCATCGGCAACGACGACGCCGGCGTGATCATCAGTCCCCTCCTGCTCAAGGTCCCAGCTGTGAAAGCGTTGTTGAAGCAGTTCTTTACCGAGACCTACGGGGGCGAGTTCGGGCTCTGGAACGCCAAGTTCGACATTCAGTTCTTAGACGCCTACTTCGGCGAGCGCATCCGACCTCACGCGGTCGACTGCATGGTCATGCACTACACCTTGGACGAGCGTCCATTCAGCAAGTACAAGTCTCACGGTCTGAAGACACAGGCCCGGATCCACTACGACGCCGAGGACTACGACTTCGACTTCACCCAGGGCCTGGGCACGGAGCGCCTCCAGGCTCTCTACGCGTACCAGTCGCTCGACCTCGGCTACACCTCGAAGTTGAAGCGCGACCTTCGCACCAAGATGGACGAGCAGTCGCCTCGCCTGGCGTCCTTGTTCTACAGCTTGCTCATGCCGGCGACCTACACGTTGGCAGAGATGGAGCTGCACGGGGTGAAGATAGATCGCCCATACCTCGAGGAGCTGAAGGTCACTACTCAGGCCAAGATCGAGGAAAAGAATGCTTCGATCCAAGCGTTGGCTGCTGAGTTCGGGATGGAGAAGTTCAACCCGCAGTCGCAACCACAGCTGAGCAAGCTCATCTACACGCATTGGAAGGCTCCCAAGCCTCACCTGGCAGGCAAACGGGCGATGGAGATGCCGGAGGATTCCACGGCCAAGGACATCCTCTTCGGGCTCTCTCAGCGGGCCACCGATCCGGTGATCAAGCAGGGGCTGAACGACATCGTCGAGCTGCGCTTGCTCAAGAAGATCATGGCCACCTATATCGATAAGATCCTCAATCTTCTTGGCCGCGATGGACGGCTCCGGTCCGACTTCAAACTTCTAGGGACGGCGACGGGGAGGTTGTCGTCAGCCGCCCCCAACATCCAGAATATCCCGCTTCTCATGGGACCGGCCATCCGCAACGCCTTCATCCCTTCGCCCGGATATGTCTGGGTGGCCGCCGACTACTCTCAGCTGGAACTGCGTGTCGCTGCGGTGATCGCTGGCGATGAGCAGATGCAGGAGGTCTTCAGGACCGGACGCGATATACACACAGAGGTCGCCTCGATGATCTTCAAGAAGCCGGCTGAGGCTGTCACCAAGGCCGAACGGGTGATGGCCAAGCACGTTGACTTCGGCATCATTTACGGCCGCAGTCCGCAGTCGCTGGTCGAGGGCGCCGAGCTGGAGTACAAGGATCCTGATGCCGAGTGGTGGTCGATCGAGGAGGCTGAGCTGTTTCTCTACCGGTTCCTCAACGGGTTCCCCAAGCTCAAGCAGTGGATTGAATTGACCAAGAACTTCGCGCTCAAGAACCAGTACGTGGAGTCCCCTCTCGGGAGACGTCGACGCTGGCCATTCATTCCACCTGGAGCTGGCAATGCCGTCGGCCGCGAGGCTGCCAACTTCCCGATCCAGGGCACCGCCTCTGACATCTGCCTGGACGCCATGATCAAGCTCCACGATCAGCTACCGAAAGGCGCCTACGTTCTCTTCCCGATCCACGACTCGATCAACTTCGAGGTCCGCAAGGAGATCCTTGACGACGTGCTGTACCAGATCTATCGGACAATGACCGGCTCTACTCTGCTTAAGACCGACGTCCCGTTCGACGTCGAGATCGAAGTCGGTGAGAGATGGGGCACGACGGAGAAGTGGAAGGGATGAGCGTCCATACCTGTCATGCCATGGACTGCGATGTCCCTGTGCCACCGAGGATGTTCATGTGTCGCCGGCATTGGTACATGCTGCCAAAGCCGATGCGGGATACTATCTGGGCCGCATACGTACCAGGCCAGGAACAGCGCAAGGATCCGACGGATGCTTACCTCAATGCAGCCATGACTGCTGTGAAGTGGCTTTCCGAGAACGAGTGAGATGATCCTGCTCTGCTGCGGTGATCGCCACTGGAAGGATCGCGAGATGGTCGCTCAGAAGCTCTACCAAATCATCCTCGAGGTCGAAGGGCAAGAGCTGCTCACAATCGTCGAGGGAGAAGCTGACGGGGCCGACAAGATATGCCGGCAGGAAGGCTTGAAGCTCGGGATTCCAGTCCACCCCTACCCAGCTAACTGGAAGCTCTACGACCTCCTTGCTGGCCGGATCAGGAACCAGGAGATGCTCGACCAGGAACACCCTGACCTGGTGCTCGCCTTCCACGACGACCTCGCTCATTCCAAAGGGACGGCCGACATGGTGCGGCGAGCTGAAGCGGCGGGGATTCCCGTGAGGAAGATTTCCCATCAGTTGCCTCCCGAATAATAATGCGGTAAGCTGTCAGCCATGAAGCGGAAGATCACACTTGAACAGGAGCAGGTCAAGGCCACCCTCGGAGATCTCCAGAACTACCTGGACGACGCCGGAGGCCATGGAGCACCGGACACCGCCAAGGTACGCATCGACACCACCCCGGACGGCATCTCTCTGATGGTCACAGTCGAGTACGAAGAGGAGGTCGGAGCCCTGCCTTCGGCCACCAGCTGATGGAAAAGCGCAAGCACATTCTGACCCTCACTGTTCTCCGGCAGAAAGTGGGCTTGACCCAGATGGACCTCGCCCTGGCCATCAGCAGCTCGCAGACCCACGTCAGCCACTGGGAGAGCGGCTCCGTCATCCCCCTGGCCAAGGCTGAGGCGATGCTGGCGATCCTCCGGATAAAGGATCGCAGCGCTCTGCCGGCAGGTCTCAAGCCATCCGATCTGGCCCGATCCTGGGACGACGTCCTCCTCGAGCTGGCCAGCAGCTCCAGCGCCCGGGTAGCCAGAGCGGCGAAAAGGCCTCGCCTGCGAGCCCCAGCTGGCCGTGCGGCCCGCCACGTAACCGTCTGACAGAGTATTCGGCGGGAGCCACCTTGGGCTTCCTAGGGCCTCGGAGCCCAAAATTAAGCCGGGAGGCTTAATTTAGCCCCCCGGCTAACAGCTTCTAAAGCTCGACGGGCCCCCGGCCCGCTTCAGACGGGTCTTCTCAGACGATCGGCTCGAGGAAGTCGACCGGGTGAATCTCCCACCAGCCGTGCTGGAAGTCGTAGCGCCAGATCCCATAGATCCGGACGTGGTCGTTGACGGCCGGCGGAGGGAGCGGATTCTGAGGAGCGATCTCGCAGGCCAGCTTGAACTTCGAGCCGTCAAGCGTGAGCCAGATGTGATGGTCGCCGTCGCCCTCGTTGATGACCTCGGAGACCACACCTTCGACAACGGCGTGGGGCATCTTGAAGACAGGGACGGTGGCGTCGACGGGGGTCACCACGATCTGCATGTTGCTGATCAGCTGCTCGTCGAGGAGCCAGTAGTTGGCTGGCGATCCGGGGTAGTTGTGCTTGGGCGGGAGGAAGACGGGGGAGTTTGGATCACCCAAGATGGTCGCCCCGAGAGCGAATGCGTGGCCGCGAAGCGTGAACGGTTGTTCCTCTGCGTCGCCGCGAGGACGCGGTTCACCGTCCATGGACGCGGTTCTCCCGCCAGCTCTCGAGCCACGCCTCGAGCTTCCGGCCGACGAAGCCTCCTACGGCTCCGACGACTAGGACGGCCGCAAAGAACAGTCCAGCGTTGTCTTCGAAGAAGCCCATTTAACGACTCCTTTGAGGTGCCATGGATCCATACCCCTGCTTCTGGAGCTGGAGCTTGTACATCGCCACCTGCTTGCCGGTGTGCAGGTAGCTGAAGAGGATGCCACCCATGAAGGCGAGCCCGCCGGCGACTCCGAGCACGGTTGCCTGCTGCTCGCCGGTGAAGTTGAAGACTCCGAAGGCTGATAGCAGAGCCATGAGAGCGGCGACGAAGGCTGTGATCAACGTGGTCACACGAGCCTGGTCGTAGGTCGCCGTTGCCCAGCTCTGGATCAGGCTGTAGGCGTAGACGCCAAGACCGACGGCTCCGATGGCCACGGGCAGAATCGCGTTGCTCTCCGCCGTGGTCAAGTGCAGAACGTGGAACGCGGTGAGAAAGGCGATCACCAACGAGACCGCCGAGGTTACGAGCGAGATGAGCTGGCCGTTGATATCCGAGAGCTTCAATGTGTCCTCCTTTTATTCCGCTAAGCCGAGCCGATCTCGGCCATATCCGCCTCGAGCTGGTCCACGTCAAACCCGTTGACGGCCAGCTTATCACCGGCCTTCAAGTCCTGGGTGACGACCGCGTAGACCTCGTCGACGTACTCGTCCCAGAACGCCTTGGTCATCTTGATGCGCTGGCCCCAGGTGATCACATCGCGTGAGCTGTCGGCGTTGATGGCCACCACGCTGACTGCGTGGCCGCCCCACGACCCAGGCTCGTTGCGACCGGGCATGTCCGGGATGACGTCCCAGATCGCCTGTCCCTGTGCCGTCAGCGGCAGCGCGATGCCGATGTAGAGACCGCGGAAGAGCCAGAGTGAGAGCTTGACGTGGTCCTCGTTCTTCTGGTCGACCTGGCAGTAGGCGTAGATGCCGGATGCAGACCACTGGGTGCGCCAGTCGATCAGCACGTTGCCCATCGAGCTGCCCTGGTCCGTCGACGGATCGGCCGGGTTGTAGCCCTGCAGCTCGTACAGAGCTAGGACGTCGGCATCGGTCGGGATGCGGAACTTTCTGGTGTCGGCGGCGAAGATCTCCTCCATGTGCGCCGGCGCGGCACAGGCACAGTCGCCCAGGCGATCGTTGAGGTACACCGGCCAGTCGTGGACGCCGTCGGTGACGTCCAGTGGCAGAGCTGGCGTCGCAGGAAGGATCTCCGGCATGTACTTGGCCAGCTTGAGGTTCTTCTTGAGCATCGCCGGCGGGGTGGGGAGGCGACCGAGACGTCGGCCTGGGATGGGCTCGCTCTCGAGCTTCAGGAGAGCTGCCTGTGTCTTCTTCTCCTGGTCGGCCTTGGCCTTGTCGAGGTCTGACTGCTCTTTCTCAGCCTGAGCAGATTCAACCGCTGCAGCCTTCTTGGCTGCTTTCGGTTTCGCAGCCGCCTTGGCCTTCTGGGCCTTCTTGTCAGCAACGTGAGCGGTCACGTCGTCCTTCGTTACGGTGCCGCCGGTGCCTGTGCCTTCAACAGCACCCATGTCGACACCCTGCTTCGCTGCCTCCTTGGTTGCGTCCTTGGTGGCATCCCACTCTTCGCCTGGGCCCAGTTTCGTTGGATCGTCGCTCATCTCTTTCTCCTCATGGAATGGTGGTAATTGTCCACGTATCGGCTGGCTGTTGCCAGAGGATCGAACCGTCTCCGAAGACCGCCTTCAGAGCGATCCAGAAGCTTCCGGCCTTGGGGCTGTCTCCAGCTACTGGAGCATAGGTGACGTTGCCCTGAGTTGGGTTGCCGGCGACGAGGCAAGTACCGCCACCTTGAACCGACGTGCCTTCTCTCGTAAAGATCCAGAGCGTGACGGTGGCGCCGGTGAGGTCTACCGGGCCAGACTCGTTGGTCCAGGGGATCTGCCAGGTCGGATGTGTCTGTCCAACTACCCATGGCGAGATCGGCACTAATCAACTCCTGCGGGCGTTTTCCCGTCCCGGGACGAGGCGGAAGCCTTGCCATCACGGGAACTGGCTTGAACCTTACCATCCCTCGAGCTGGCCGGAGACATGACTCCGTCCCGTGCTGAGGCGTGGATTTTCCCGTCACGAGAGAAGGCCTGGACGATGACGTAGAGCGGAGGTGTCGGTGTGTTGAACGCAGTGAAGACGGAGATTCCAAACGACGTACTGGCCAGAGCAAGGATGCGACTCGGAGACCCAGACGATGTCGTCGTCGACTGGCTGATCCCGAGTAGCCCGAGAGTCAATGCGATGGAGCCCACCAGACTGCTTTGGGCCTGAGACGCCGCAGACAGGCTGCTGCTGGTCGTGAAAGTGCCGGCCGTGCTTGAGAACGATGGAGAGACGCTGGCCAGGAAGAGGAAGTTGCCTGTGATCAGCGTTCCCGACTCGACGGAGATCCCGGTCGACCGGCCGATGACTGCCAGCGCCAGAGAAACCACTCCGGTGGAGGTGCTTAGCCCAGCTTCGCTTCCGGAGACGTTGATCGCCGCAGAGATCCCGCCCGACGATCCGCTCTGACCAGTTCCTGTTCCGTTGAGAGCAACGGACGTGGTGAGGGTGCCGCTCGAGGTGGAGACGGAGGGCGTGACACTGTTCAGTGGCACTGCGCCGGCTGCAGAGAAGGTCCCGCTCTCAGTCGAGATTCCATTCGACGTCCCGACGAGTGCAGCTGACTCAGAGGCTGTTCCGGCGCCAGTACTTGTCCCAGCTGAAGCTCCGGAGATGGCGTCAGCCGCGGAGGCTGCTCCCGTGTCTCGGCTGAGAGCGGCTCCACTCGCCTGAGCGGCCGCTGATGTTGTAAGGCCGCCGGATTGTCCACTACCTGAGGGAGAAGAGCTGACGAGTCCAGCTGCAACCGTCGATGTCCCGCTCGAAGTAGAGGCTCCTGTGCTCGAGCTGGTGACTGCGTCCTTGAGACTCAGCTGGCCGGAGTCGGTCGAGAGGTTGGTCGAGCTGGCGGCCGCGGCCGCGGCGGCACTGAGACTCCCCGATTGTCCAGACGACCCGGTCGAGCTGGAGCTGAATGATGCTGTGGCCATCAGCGTGCCGGCGGCGGAGGAGATCTGAGCGTCGACCGCAGCGAGCGCTAACGATGTCCCAGCTGGCGGCCGCGGATACGCGAGACGTTGCCCCGACCGGTACGGCATTGTGAGCCGGATCTCGAGACGGTTCATGTGCGGAGCGCGAACACGTTGTGGTGAGATGGGAGGAGGTGTAGGGGCTGGCGTGTAGGTGGCGATCGTCCAGTCCCACGTGGTCGTGGTGCCGCTTGAGGTCTGGAGTTCGCTGTCGGTGCCCGATGCCAGGCCAGTGTTGTAGTCACCTTCGCCGCTCGACGAGGACAGAGGCAGAGCGTTGATGTTGAGCAGCGAGGCCCACCCGCCACCGGGCAGCGTGAACGTCTCTGACGCGGCGGACTTGAGGAACGTGGTGAAGGCGACGTCGCCAGCCTTGTTCGAGGCGACGGTGGCCGTGATGGTAGCCCCGCTGGACGCCGAACCGTTGGCAGACATGTCCGTCGTCATCGGCGTCCACTCAGTGACCGTCACCGCTATGCCCCCGCCTGAAGACGTCACGAAGGCGAACGACGATGCAGCGCTCGGGTAGTTGGGATATTCCCAGATCGCCGTGTCACGGTTGAAGCTCGAGCTGTTGCGCTTCACCCAGTTGGTTGGAGCAGTGAGGGTGAATCCGCCAGAGTCGCAGACGACCTGGGCGATCAGTGTGTTCCCTGGTGTCGAGTTACCGGGCAGCGTTCCGTTGACAGTGCCTGTAGACGACGACTGCATTGTGCCGGTCTGGACTAGCCCCACGACACCTCCCAGTCCAGCGGAGGTGAGATCGGTGTGTGAGGGCCGATCGTCCAGCCGAGCCCGCTGACGTCAAACGTCTTGACCGCGGTGGCGATGCTGACGGTCTCTTTCTGAAACTGGATCGACTGGTCTGAGGTCAAGCGCGCGGTGAAGGTCAGGGGCTTGGTCAGGTGGCCGTTCACCACGACGACCTGTGAGACGACGCCTGTCACGTCGTCGTAGGTGACGCTGAGCTTGCCTACCTCATTATCGAACGACGAGAGGATGCGACTGGCCGTCGCCATCAGGACGACTCCTTAGCCTTGGAGGTCTCGAACGAGTGGATCACGATGCCCACCAATTCTTCGATCGGGACTTCCCAGAACAATCGATCACATACTGCGATCAGATCCTCGCGAGAGAGACGACGAAGACGCTCGACTACTTCGTTCTGTTCTCGGTTCCGACGATACCGTCGCACATCAGTTGAGACTCGCCAATTCGTAGTCGAGACAGGTGAACGAGTTGCCGGCTGTGGCTGCACCCAGGATCGCCGAGAGGTCGAAGTAGATCGGCACCAACAGGCCGCCAGCGCCAGTCATCACGACGGCGGTCGGCGCGGTGTCCACCGCCGTGTTCTGAAACAGCGTCCAGACCTGCGTCCCGGCGGTGAGGATGTCATTGAGAACCTTACCGACTGCTCGCAACGATCCCGATGAGCCGGTGGCGCGCACCGTGATCAGGCATTCCAAGAAGAACTGATGGGTGACCGCCGCAGCAGGCGTGATCGCTGACGGGAACTGGGCGAGCATCTGGCCTGACGTCAGGGGGTTAGCGTAGGTCGGGCCGCACTGGAGAGCGAGTTGGAATGTCGGGATTGTGGCCGTCGCGAGGACTGTTCCATAAGCACGCATCATGAACCGATTGCCCGCCTGCTTGAAATAGCTAGGCGCGATTGGCTCAAGGCATTCACGGGTCAGGATGGACGACCCTGGCGTGGTCGCTGGAGTTGAAGCCGCGCCATCAATGCTCATCGACGCCAACGTCTCCAGACCGTTGAAGTTAGTTCCAGGGCCTACCCCAGCCCAGTGAGCCGGAAAACGAGTCGGCATAGGCTGACCGAGACGTGCACACTCCTTGCGAATATCGGCCATCTCGATGGCATTTGATCTCCGCAGGAGCGCCGCAAGACTGTCCTCTCGGTACGACCGGCTACGCCACTCGTCGTAAGTAACCATCAGAGCAGCGTCTGGACCAGAGCTGAGGCTGCAAAGCTGACGGTAATGCCCGACGCGTTGACGGTCTGCGGGTTGGTCAGGTAGCCGTAGGCCAGCAGGTTGCCACCGGCGAGCGTCGAGATGTCAGCGATGAAGTAGAGCTGGATCGCAGTGGCACCGGACGAGAACGCAGCAGTTGAAGCGGGGAAGCTGATCGTCCCTCCGTTGTTCTTGGTCGCCGGCGCAGATCCGCTCGAGGCCGGGAAGTTGGTCGGGTTGTTGACCTGAGCGACTCGTGCGTATGATCCGGTCGCTGTGGGCTCGGCTGCCAGGATGACCGCAGAGGTCGGAGCCAGCAGCACGATGCTCGAGGTGTCGATGATGCCCGTGCCACCGCTACAGCCGGTCAGCGTGGTTGCAGTGACGCCGGTGAAGGTGACGGACTGGAGACCGTTGCTCGAGTCGATGAGGGCCAGGCCGCCACCGGAGGGGAAGCTGCCTCCACCTGTCAGAGCAGCTCCACCGTTGGCCACACCGGTGGAGACCACGGTGATGGTGCCGGTGGGCAGGGTGGCGAGGTCGGATCCGGCGGCCACCGTGGTCTGCGCTCCAGCCGTTGACAGGCCGACGTAGACCGTGTTGAGGAAGATGGGCTGTGTGAAGGTCGTAGTCGTCATGAGCTTGAATCCGAAGTCGCCCACAGCGCGTGCAGCCACAACAGTCCTCGAGGCGAATGTGATCGAGGTCGCCGTGCCGGCAGTAGCCAGGAAGACATCGGCGTTGGTGTACTGGTTCTGGGTGGCTGCAGTACCGCCTGGAGTGACGAAGAGCCAGACGTCGTTGGCGACCGGGGTGACGTCAGCGTTACCGGATCCGGCAGATCCCCTGAGGTTGAAGGTGGTCTGGGCAGCTGTGCCGGCCGCGATGGTGGAGTTGCACTGGGCCACACAGGACCCGAAGAGCATGTCCAGGAGCTTGGGTTCACCGTAAGTACCGATCGGCATCCCGAAGATCGGGACGAGGTAGCGGTTCCTCTTCTCTCTCAGGTATGGGCTCCGCCGGCGGTCGATCAGGAGCTTGGCGACCAGGATCTGAGTCTTGCGGTCGAGAGAGCTGAACCGCCACCGAGCGAAGGCGGCGTTGGCTGGCCGAAGGAAGAAGAGGAGGATCCCGCCGATCAACGCTCGCATGGTCAAACCCTCCAGGAGGTTGTCATAGCTACCGGCAGAGTGTACCCCTCGGGAACCTTGAGCAGATTGATGATCCCGAGTGTCATGTCGCCACGAACCTGTAGGTGGCGTAGCTGTTGGGGTTGATCTGGCTCGGGGAGCCGGTCTTGGTCCACTGCTCGTTCCAGTCGAAATAGGTGGTCCCGCTCAGCAGGAGCGCGTTCAAATGGGAGATGTGCTGCGTCCATGTGCTCGCCGTGTCGCCCGGTGTGCTGATCGCGGTGTCGATGTCAGTCCCGGTGTTGACTGAGTTGTACTTGGTGAGCTTGTTCGACCAGAAGTTGAGGCCGTTGTTGGTCGCCCCCACGAAGCTTTCCACCACATGGTCCACCACGTAAATGTCGGTGCAGCCGGTAGGGAGCGCCGGGATCGCCTGCGCATACGAGGTGTTGACGGTAGTGGCGAAGTTTGATGCCAGCGTACAGGTGAAGATCTGAGCTGTTAGCCAACGCGTCCCATCGTAGTAAAACTCCAACTCACTATCTGTGCGATAGAAATGCTCGTTTGTTTGGGGACTAGCAGGGAAGCTCGTCCCTCTAGCCAACGACGATGCTACCCATTCAGATCCGTCGTACACCCAAATGCTTTTGTTGCCGTCCAGCCCCCAGTCTCCGGCAACTGGGGTATAGCTAACGAAGGTTGGAGCCCCAACTGTCGACCATCTGCCAATCCAGTCTCCGGCGACAGCATTTTGAAGGCCTGCGACGCCAGACGCCGTGTAGTTAGTCCCCTTGAATACGCCTCCTGAGGTCTGGCCATTGAGCCCAGCCTCGAGCGTCCCAAGCACGATTCTCTGCGTGCGAGCTGCTCCGCTCATACGCATGATCAGAACGACATCGCCGACGGTTGGATCGTAGCCATTAAGAAACGGGATCCCGGTCGTGATGGCGGCCCCCGGCTGACCGGAAGCACTGTCAAGGTAAACCCCAACCGTCGATGGAGTCCCAGTTGAGACAGAAGCAATGGTTCCCCACTGCAGGGGCCCCGTGACTCCGATGTCGACGCTCAGGTTCTGGCGCAGCCGGCGAGCTGCCAGGGTCATCTTTGCGCGATGACCCATCTCAGGCTCCTGGAACGATTACGCGCCCGCTGAGGGTAGTCAATGCGTCGTAGCGGATAGAAGTGTGGATGGTGTCCACGATCACCTTCTGGGCACTGAGAGCCAGCCGCGGGTTGGTCACTGTGAAAACGTCGTCGATGTCGAACAGCGGGTTGGGAGGGGCGTCGACCGAGATCTGCCAGACCTTGGAGAGTGAGACGCCTAGGTTGTACTGAGCTTCGGCCAGTGCCTGAGCCGCAGTGGTGATCAGAGAGTCGTAGATGAAGCTCGGGTTGTCGCCCATCACGCCTTGGTAGTACGTCGGAGACAAGGTGTTGGTGTCAGCCGCACGCTGCTGACTTAGAGCGCTGAAGTTGTTCGAGCCCACCGCAGAGACCCAGAAGTCGTTGAAGATTCCATCGCGAAGAATCTGCATCACCATTCCGACCGGAGTGGTGAATGGGGTTCCGCCAGGAGAGTGGCTCTCCGTCCCTTGAACTGACAGTGTGTTCGTATCGAAGCCCCAGACCGTCGGAAGCGAGTTCAACGTACCTCGAGCTGGAGAACCAGGCGTGGGCTGACCGACTACGTTGCCGTTGACGTCGAAGAACAACTCGTACCCGGCTGAGGCGGCCATGTCAAGGCAGGCCTGCCAAGGATCCTGGCCCTGGTTGTATGTGCCAGCCGGCACTGAGTAGCCAGTAGGGTTACCGATGCTGTACGTCCAAGGTGGAGTAGCTGGAGTTCCTGGACCCTGGGTCGTCCAGACGTGGTTGATCAGCGTCTGAATCTCTGTGCCCAGAGACCCGCCGGCAGCAGGCACCGTGTAGGCCGAAGCCAGCTTCCAGTTGGCGAGAACCCATGAGCGATCGAACAGCTTGAGGGTAACTACCACGTCGGTTGTGGTGTCATCAATCGTGCTCTCGGCAATGGCAAAGATCCCCATCGGGATCCACTGTGTGGGGTCGATCACTCCACCTTCAGCAACGACCTGAAGAGAGACGCCAATCTGCTGCGCGAAAGGAGCCAGAGCCGAAGTCGGCGTCAGTGGCAGGATAGGCACCTGCGTGCTTCCATCCAGGGACACTGTCTGAGGAGGAATCGTTGGTAGCACTTCAACGGTGAGCTGTCCGGAACGCCTCTGTTCGGAGTTGCGATCGATTGTGAAATCGGCGGTCGAGACAGGCAGGTAGATGTTTGAAGCCTGTCCCTTGTAGTAGATCTGCAGCTGTGCCAGCACCAGGTACGAGCCCCAGCGCAGTGTGTTGAGAAAGGCGGTGTTCGCAGTGAGCATCAGACAGCCGGTCTGGGTTGGGCAATCCCGGTGAGGTTGACTGTGCGGTGTGGAGCAGCTGCTGTGGATGGGAGGAGCTGCGTGTCATGTGCCTTGTTGCCCATCCCGCTCGACATCCCACCGGGACCTGGAGCGATCCTGAAGTAGTAGCTCAGACCGTAGGGGTCGGAGAAGAAGATCGTCTTCTGTGAGGTGGCCAGTGCCATGAGTCCGACGTAGGTCGGAGCATCGAAGACTTCCATGGATGCCGTCATGTCTGTGGCCATCATCGCTGAGGAGATCACGTTCATGGTCGTTTGACCCAGCACTTGGTGGGCGACCGACTGCTCGGTGATAGATGGATTCCATGCGATTGGCTGCGCCGCCACAGCGCTCGATGGGTTGGTTGGATCGAGTTCCCACCACTTGGTCGTCGAGACCGAAGCTCCGACAGCTGAGGAATACGTCGACTGCACAAGACCCTGAGCCCCTGTTGCCTGCAACAACGCTTGGTACGTGTAGGCAACCAGCGGGGTGATTTCGTAGTCGTTGACCACAGCCTGGTCTGGAGCAATAGCATTCGAGAGAGAGGCAGGGTTGGCGGGTGACGCTCCTCTCACATAGACCCCGTCGGAGCGAAGGATGACAATTCCTGCGGTGGCAGAGAATCCGCCGGCAGACCAGACTGTCCCTGAACCAGGAAAGAGACCGACTTGATCGACGTAGTGGATCTCGGTGTTTGCCGGAGAAGTTACGGTAACTACGATCTCGGCAAAGGCCGCGTTCGACGGTGAACTGGCGGTGACTGACACCTGAGTCCAGCCCGTGGTGACATCAGCAACTCCTGTCCCTGTTGAGGTGCTGATGACAGCCAGGGCTGCTGTGAGCCAGGTGATCCCTACGGTTACCGTTCGTCCTGTAGATCCGGCTCTGAATCCGGCCACGGCCGTGTACTGAGTGGACGGAAGAACTGCATAGCTGCCAGACAAGGCAGACATCGTGGCAGCCGATGACGCGGTGAGACGAAGCGAGAAGCTTCCATCCTCGGCCTGCGTTGCCGACTGTGCTAATGCAGCGTTGGTCCCCACGAAAGATCCAATTCCACTCTCGAAGCTGGCATCGACCGACGAGAGAATATTGATCAACGACTGGGCGGCGAGCTTGATCAGAGGACATCCGGTGGTCGGATCCGTGGTGGCTACAGCAGTCAGAGTCGGAGTCGGTGGAAGATCGAGTGTCACCGTGTACGCAGAAAAGGCGATGAAGCCGCTTGGTTCAGATCCTGTCTCCACCACCTGAATGTAGGATCGGTAGCTCGTCCCGGCTGGGAGTTGGTTCTGAACCTGATAGCTCGTCGCGCTCGAACTTGAAATAGCTCCAGAATCATCGGCGGCAGCCGACGTCGCCGGATTGAAGCCGCCAGCTCCGTACTGGGCAGCCGAGAAGGTTCGTACTTGGTAAGCGGTCTCGGTAGCCGGTGAGCCGTAAGTGGCCGACCATGTCACCACCGGCTTGGCAGTTGCGATGGATCCGCTCGGACTGATGGGAGTGACGACAGGGATCGCCTGAGCTGTGACCGTGAAGTCAGAAGCGAACGCTCCCTGGCCACCTGCATCCTGTGTCGCCACCGACCAGTTGTAGGTGTTGCCGTCGATCCACTTCCCGGAGGGAAAGGTGAAGCTCTGTCCTGTCTGTGCGTTCCAGACGATGGTGCCCTGCCACGAGGATGTGCCGACGTTGTAATACGAGTAGGAACCGGCGCCGGCGATCTTCTGTCGGATGGCGAAGTTGGTCTGGCCGCCTACGGCGTTCCCCGGGTTGTACAACCAGCTGAAGGTCGGCGTGGCTCCGGCCATGTCCACATACGTCCCGCTGGTTGGAGCCTGCAGTGTGGGCGCAGCCGGGGGACCCTCTGAGATCAGTGTGAAGACAGAGGCGTAGGGACCCTTTCCGTTGGCGTCCTGACTCGACACCGTCCAAAGATAGGTCACCGAGGGGGCCAGGATGGCGGCCGCAATCGTCTTGGTCGTCGCCTCCGCAACGTAGATCTCGGTTCCTTGAAGCGTGGTGCCGTTCCACCAGGAGTCGACACCGCCTGTTGTCAGCTTGAGCGCATAGAACGTCTCGCCTCCACCGGCCCCTCCTGTGTTATAGGTCCAGGCGAAGGTCACGCTGGCTGACTGCGCGTTCTGCGCGTTGCCGTTGGCTGGTGCAGTCAACGTGGGGGCATTAGGGAGTCCCAACGTGGCGAAGCTCAGGATGCTGCTGGCGATGGTGGTGCCGGCGTCGTTGACAGCGATGACGCGGAAGTAATACGTGGTGTTGATGACCAAGCCCGTGATGTTGGCTATGGCGGCTTGACCGGTGCCGTTGAAGGTGACCGGTGAGGTGCTGGTCGCTCCGGCCAATCCCGGGTCGGTGCCGTACTGGAAGTAGTAGTCCGAGCTGTTGGGGTCACCGGAGCCGTTCTGACCACCGTCACCGACGGTTCCGTTGAGGGTGGCTGTAGTCGAGCCGACACTCGTAGCAGCATTGGTGGTCGCGCTCGGGTTGGAGATTGGGTTGTAGTTGATGTAGGCCCCTGGCTGACCGATGGTGGCGCAGTTGACGAATGCTCCGGGGACGGTGCCGTTGTATCCCCAGTTGCCGCCTCCAGATCCGTTCGTCGCCCAGACCATGCTTCCACCGGTTGGTTTCACCCAGCCGATCTGGAACCCCTGGCCGTTGGGGAGGAAGAATCCGCAGTTGTCAGTACGCCATACTTGGCCGCTCGAGGACCGTGCTCCCGTACCGCAGCTGACGCCAGAGCCATTCCCCAGGACAGCGTTGGTGTTCCTGTCCCAGCACACTCCGGTCAGCGTTGTGGTTCCAACGTCTCCGGATGCATAGAAGACGATGCTGGTGACCCACCCTGCTGATGGCATGAAATAGCTTGGTGACCCGACCTGATCGGGAGCGGTTCCGCAGCTTGTGCCGGAGTCTGAAAAGTAGTAGTTGTTGAACGACGGTGTAGAGCCGAGAGTCGCCATCAGCCGCCCTTACGTGTGATCTCGAGCTTGAGCAGCTCTCCGAATCCTTCTGTCGTTGGCCCAGGCAGCCGCTGCAGGATGGAGAGCGGCAACGACTGGAGCTGATCGGAGCGGACAGAAGTGCCGCGGGCTCGAGCCGCCTCGCGCTCCTGCTCCACCAACGCCTGCAGCGGCTCGAGAGCAGCTCCCCAGCCGAAGTCGCAGAAGGACGGGCGGAACTGCTTGCGTGCCGTCTCGCTCAGCTCCGCAGCCCACCAGGCGTGGCTGCAGATGACGCAGACCCACGGCGCCGACTCGGGAGTAAAGGCGATCGGATAGAGCACGCCGTTACACCACGGGCACGTCAGCCGGTAGGTCGGGTTCTGCTTCAGGTCTTCGATCATGCGCCTGGGTTGGAATAGATGCCGCCCTGCAGGAGCTGGATCATGCGGTCGACCTCCTGGTGGACGGCTTTCTGAACGGCGCCACCGATTCCAAGGGGAGTAGACGCCTGCGCTCCGCTGACCTGAACGGTGATCGGCATGTTGACACTCACGGGACCCCTCCCACCGCCTCCAGCGCCGGAAAACGCCATCGTCCCATAACCACCTGCGCCAGCCAGCATGCGGCTGTGGTTCTGCATTTGGTTGAACATCGACGATAGAGCCGTCAAAGCGGCAGAGGAGTTTTGGTTGATGCCCTGTGCAACACCCTGAGGGATGGTCGCAGCCAACTCTGTGTACACCCTCGCTGGCGATCCATACCCGATTGCCCGTTTAGCCGCACCGAGAAGTGAGTTGAAGAAGTTGCCGATCTGATTCCTTGCCCACGTCAGCTTGTTGTTTATGCCGTTGATGACTCCGGTGACGATGCCGTCGCCAATCGAGTACCACTGTCCGATGGTTGCCTTGACCGTGGCGATCATGTTGTTGAATGCAGTGCTGATCTTCACGCCGATGAGGTTGACGGCTGTGCCCAGCAAGCTGAAGATTGCACCCCAGGTTGCGAAGGCGGTGGTGAAGGTGGTCGTGATTTTCCCAGCGATCGTGTGGATGGCAGTACCGAGTAGGGAGAAGACATCTCCCCATGTGGTGAAGGCTGTAGTGAACTTCTTCCCGATCGCCTGAACGATCATTCCCAGCTCGCTGAAGACACCGCCCCACTGCCCGATTGCGTTGTGGAACAGTGTCCCGAGCAGGCTCATGATGCCTCCCACCGTAGAACTCAGCTCCTTCCAGTGACTGACCAGAAGGTAGACGAGAACTCCAGTCGCAATAAGCAAGAGGCCGATCATGATGAGCGGAAGGGCCGCAGCTGCTGTTGCAGCATCGACTCCGAAGAGGGCTGCTGAAAGACGACCAAACGCCGGGGCATTTCCTGAGGCGATGGCTCCAGCCAGCAGGATCGAAAGGCCGATGCCTCGGATTAGCGCTGCCAAGCCGGTGAGGAGTGCGATTAGCTGCAGCTGCCTCACGATGATGATCAGAGCCAGTCCCCAGGCGATGGCTGGCCCGACCGTTGGGATGCTAAGCATGAAGTTGAGGAGCTTGATTACATCAGTAGCGATGGTTGTCAAAGGAACCGCCAACGCCAGGTAAATCGAGAGCATAGGAGCCAGCTGAGGCAGCAGATTGAGGATGGCTACGATCTCGTTCTTGTGCGCATTGAACAGGCTACCGACCGCGTTCTTCCCCGAGGTTGAAGACAGGTAGTCATGGAGCTTGGTCAGGATTCCGGTCAACATCGATGCCATGGTCGTTCCAACTCCGACAGCCTGGCCGAAGAGGAGCGCGAGATCCTTGAACAGGATGACGAAGAATCCCTTCCAGATCTCGAAGACCTTGACGACGTCTCCCACATCCTTCTTCACGCGAGCCCAGCCCTGCGGAGAGTTGAGGTAGGTGAACAGCCGGTCCAAACTTTGAATAAACCCGCCTGTGTAGTTGGAGGCCAGATCGAGGAATCTGAGCAGGAACTCCATCCCCTGATCGAAGGCGTCCATCGCGGTGGGCAGATCCTTGGCGAACTTGTTCTCGAGGTCGTTGAAGATGCCCATTCCCTGCGGACCCTTCAGCCATGTGAACAGTGGCACCAACGCCGTGTTGATGATGCTCAGGTTGCGCTGAGCTGCAGCTGCGACCAGCGGGATATAGGTTTGCCCCAGATAGAGGATCTGCGTCAGTAAGCCGGCAGCTTGAACACGCGCCTGCGACGTCGCTTGATCGAATTGCTGACCGACGGTGTATGCGAGCTTGGCCACCCCCAGCTCAGCCTGGACACCGGCGGTGTTACCCAGGATCTTCAGCTGGTTGTTCAGGTTCGTCGTAGCAGCCTGTGCCTGCTGGCTGTTGGCCCCGTAAAGCAGGACCGCCTGCTGTACCGCTTGCCAGGCCGTAAAGAGCGTCTTCGTGTCGGCGATGGTCGAGGACATCACGACCATGTCCGAGCCCATGCCAACGGCCATCGTGGCGAAGGTTCCGGCAGCTATTACTCCAAGTCCCAAGAACGCCTCTGTGAGTGAGGCAATCAGCCCGAGTGCAAGCGTGAGGACACGCTCGAGGCCGAAGCCGGCCAGACCAGCGAGAGACCCGAATCTCGCAAGAGCTAAACCCGTGAATGGGATCGCGGTGCCGGCACCGAATCCTGCGGCGGTGCCAAGTCCTCCGGCGTTTCCGCCACCACTAATGGATCCCAGAGCGGCCCAGATTGCCTTCACCCTGAAGAAGGAGGCGATGGCTGAGGCCGTACTGATGGTCACAGGGACCTCGACCGGACTAGCCTGCGCAGCTATCCGCAGAGCTGCAACATCCTTCATGAAGTCGAATTCGAGCTGAGCAAGAGAGGAGAGTTCGACAGCCAGCTCGGCCGTGGTCGGTGTCTTCGAGAAGTCCTCGAGCAGGGCCTTGGCCTCGACCAGAGACTTAGCCAGCCCACCGACCTCTCCGATCAGCGAGGCAATAACTGGCGGGAGGTATGTCCCTCCTGTCTCGGCCACTACTCGGCGACCCTCATCAGATCACCCCAGACCCTACGAGCGATGCCTACGAATGCGGTGAACGAACTCTCTACGCCCCTCTTCAGATAGTGCTGGCCAACCTGGTCGACGTGATGCGCGAAGACATCGACAAGACCGCTCCCGTAGTCCCACACCCAGTATCCGGGAGCGCGGCGGGCAGCCGTGAGAACCGTCTCGGTGACAGGGTCGATCGGTCCGCCGAGTTCTCTCTGCCGGCCGTAGTTCAGTGTCGGCCCCACCTTGGTTCGAAAGGCGAAGGTGCCGATCTGATCGGGGCCTTCAGCTCGAACCGAATCCGCCAATGGTCCTAGCGGATCGGCAAGGTTGCCGCGGGTCTCTCGCTGTGCGCGCTGTCCCATCTCGCTCGAGACACGAGCTGCCGACGCTGGAAGCGCGTCGATCAGGCGGTCGAGAGCGTCCTGGGCAGCTCGGACGTCGATCGGCATGTCACGGCCTATTTTGACCCCTTTTCCATCGCTTCCTTCTGGATCTTGGCCTCCATGTTGGCGAAGCCGAGATCCCAGTCGACGGTTATTGAATGGGTGTCGTCATAGTCGGCTTCGGTTCGACCGAATATCTTTCGCCAGCTGAAGGATCTGTACCGTTCTCCGATTTCTGGATCGACTCCTGATCCTGGGAGACCTCTGCCCTCGATGTGGAGTCTGAGGATTTCGAGGGCCCAGTAGGGGAACTCTTGTCAGGGTTGACGTCGAAGTCGACGCTGGCCGCAGCCACCTTGATCGCGTCTCCACCGACTGCATCGTCGAGCGCCTGGTAGACCTCGTCGGGAAGGTCTCCGATTGTATCCATCGTCGGCAACGGGATGTCGAGCGTCCACGATGCCAGGTAGGCAACCATCGTCGCCTCTTTCATATCGAGCATCAACATCCCTTCCTGGCCGGTCATCTGGAGAGGGTGCTCCTTCAGGTACACCTCGAGGCGCTTACCGGCGTCCTCTTTCGACTCCCCTGTCTGAGGTTGAGCTTCGTCGGGGATTTTCATCAAGACGCTCTGGGCTGCCAGAGCGTAGGCCTTGATCAGCTTGGTATCGCGACCTCGCAGATCCTTCTGATCCTTGATCTTCGCGATACCACCAGGAATTTCAATCGTCCGCATTTTGTCCTCCTATTTGGTTGTCGGCGAGAAACTTAGTACGCCGTAGTCTGCGTGTTTCCAAACTTCATCGAAAGAGGAGACACACCTCCGGCGCCGGCGTCTGTCGATGTGGGCAGCAGATCGAGCGTGAGAGGGGCCTCGACCCACGTCTTCGAGCGGTCGATCTCGCCTGTCTTGAAGCGGCACTTCGAGGAGTGGATGTACATGGCATCACCCGACTGCTTGTCGTAGACGAAGATGTCGAGCGCGAACGCCGCACCAGCTTCGTACTGGGTCAGCTCGGGGGCTCCTGACTGCTCGATCACGGTGAGCTTTCCGGGGCAGGTCAGAGCGTCGGCGAAGTAGAGGAAGTAGCTCTGCGTCCCAGTCAATGCCGGAACTGGCTTCACATTGCGAGCCAGGTCGATCTCCCAGTCCATGACGTAGTTCTTCGAGACTCCACCGATCTGGATCATCGCCGTCCATCCGGCGGCCGCATCAAGCACGGTGAAGCCAGGAGTCGGCGGTGAGGGCGTGATCGACGGGTTGGCGAACCAGGTGCTCGAGTAGTCGGCCAGCCCGGTCGCATTGCCCTTGATCGAGAGCTTGTCGAGCTGCGCTGCTGCCAGCTGCCTCCACTCTTCACCGTCGAAGTCGGTGATGGTGGCCGACGTCGGCTGGTTGCCGGACGAGCCGGCGTTGTTGAGCAGCGAGAATGAGTGTCCCGTCAGCACGGTGACAGTTGTGGCAGCACCGTGAGCGTAGTTGAGCGGGAACTGGAGCGTGGCTGATGTGCCACCGGTCTTGACGTAGTTCGCCTCGAGGAGGCCACCTGTGTCGATGACGATGAAGGCGCCGGCCGCGATCGAGACTGCGAAGGTGACTGCTGTAGCACCTGCGGCAGCTGCGCTCATAGTGGTCGACGCGGTGGCCGCCGTCACCGTGTCCGATGAGCCAAGCTCGAACTTGGCCAGCAGAGGCATCACGTCCATGTAGAGGAAGGAGTCCCATGCGTGAGCGTCGTAGCGGAGCCCGGGGATGGTCTCGTAGACCTTGACCATTGAGCCCTGCAGGGTGTCGTCCTCGATCATGGTCAGGTCAGGCTTGTACTTCGGAGCTTTGACCTTGAACCAGTACGTCGGGGCGAGTGGCACCCCGCGGGTAACCTCGGGAATAAGGCCGATGGTGGTCTGAGGCGTTGCGTAGGCGGTGTTGACTCCGCCGGCGATGCGTGGGACGCGGCGGACTTCTCCGTCGATGACGGCAAGGTGGAAGCGAGAGTCCCAACCGTGGAGCGGGGCGACCGGTCGATTCATCGCGCTCAAACCTCTTTCGTCGACTCTGACGAGGCAGACTCCTTCTTGGAGTCACCCTTCTTAGGCGCCACCACTTTACCCTCTTTCAGCCATCCGTCCTCAAAATCTGCAGGAACGGAGACCAGAGCGGACTCCCCGGGATCCAGCTCGAGCGTTGTTCCAGCCAGCTGGGTTGTCTGGCCGTCCTTGTCGAGCCTGTCCTCGAGGCGTTGCAAGCTATCCCAGCGGCGTGTATGAAAACCGGTGTTGGTCATGGTCTTTCGAACGTCTGTCATCGCATCGCTCCTATGTGTTCATCTGCTCGAGCACGGCCACCTCGGCCAAGCTGAACTGACGCATTGACTGCTGTCTGATCGGCTGTGGAAACCGGGAATCGATGATGACGTCCACACCGTAGAGAGTATCCCCCTCCCCCCACTGAAATACGGCCGCCGGGTTGCCGGCGTTGCGATTGGCCTGAATGGCGGCTGTCAGCGAGTCGAGGAAGGTGTCGTTGTCGGCATCGCACTCTTCCGCGCTCGTCTTCTTGGAGTTCATCAGACAGATCAGGTTGCACTTGTACGCCCGCATCTTCATGCCGCTGGTCGCTCCTCCAAGAGCGAAGCGATACTCCGATTGATGACGCAGGTGGACGTAGATAACGACGCCTGAACCCTGGCCAGGATAGCCGTTGGCCACGAAGTCGGTCTCGTTTGTCCACTTCGGTGCGTGAGCGAAGACTGTGCCCAGAAATTTGATGTTCGCATTCGACAGATATGCCTGAATCGAAGCTCTGACCGCTGTGCGGCTCATCTTGGTTTCTTAACACGGCTCATGTAGGGCTTGAGCATGTCTTTGGCCATCTGGATGTCTACCCAGACGTCGCCGGCGACCTTTTGAATCACCTTCGGTGAAGTGATGTTCTCGAGTGCGATGCTTGAGTCTCCACGGGTTTTCAGAAGCGCAGTACACAGGAAGGTGGTAGCCAAGCGAACACCTGGAGGAACAGAGGTCACAGCGATGAAGTCGGGAGCCTGAGGGATGGCGTGGTCGTTGACGAAGTTGGTTGTTGCGGTAACGATGTTGTTGCTGACCGACTGCACCACGAAGTACTCGGTGTTGACGCCATCGACGATCTCCATCGAGGTTCCCGGATAAACGGCGAGCAGGCCTGTTGCACCGTCAGTGGCTGTCAGGGTGGCGGTGTTCGTCCCGTGCGTGATATTGGCCGCCAGAGATGTGTGTGGGAAGCCTCCGACATAGGACCAGACCACGACCAGCTTGTCAGGCGGGAAAACCATGCCGAAGTTGCGGAAGGAGGAGGCCAGGAAGGGGATCGAGAACGGGACGTAGATCGTGCGCCGGCCGATCCTGATGGCTGATGCTAGCGACGATCCGATCGAGTTCAGTGAGCCCATGACCAGGCCGACGTCGACGCCTCTGACCTCGGCGATCGGCTTGATGTCGCAGTAGAGCTTGAGATAACCGCGGATGACAGGAACCTCGTCGACCTCGACGTTGATCGACGCGCGTAGACCGGTGCGCTTGGAGGAGGCGACAGCTCCGAAGCAAATACGGTCGGTCCACTCTGAGGAGCGACGCAACGTGTCGACCAATGCTTGTTCCTGAGCAGCTGCGTTCGAGGGAGCGGTCTGACTCGACGGGATCAGGTCGTTGGTCGACATCGAGGTTGGCTCGGATCGATAAGCGCTCGGTGAGATGTACGGAATGATGTCACCGAGGACACCACCGTAGGTCGGGTTGACCGGAACCGGGATGGAAAACGGGATTGGAGTGTAGGGAACTGACATCGCCTATTCCCTACACTCCACGAGGCTAAGCTCGAGCGGCAGCCGTCGCCTTCTGTCTCTGAGCCGGCTTACGAGACTTACCTTTCGCCTCGAGTTGTTCGCGGGTGTTGGGCTGCAGGTCGGCGGCATCAGCCCGAATCCTACCGGCCACGACCTCTTCATCGACCATCTCCGGTGAACACCAGCCTGGGAAGTTGAGAAAGTAAGCGGCTACGTCTGGCGGAACGTCGAACCAACCGTCGACATCGGCGTGGTACTCCACACCTTTGTGCGAAATCGCATGGGTCTTCGAAGTGTCCATGCGCCGATCGAACGCAGTGTGCCCCGGACGCATCGGATCCGGGACCCGGAACTGAACCTCACGGAAGTGCTTGATGAACGCCATTTCGTCCTCCTTTTGTAATCAGGAGGCCTCAGAGAGAGGCGTGACCGGCGGAGGACAACCTCCGGCCCCGCGACTCTCTCTTCGGCCTACCCCATGCTCCGGGTTACGAGGTGCCCGCAGCGATGTTGGCGATGATGCCCATGACGGGTGCCGCCTTGTTGCGGAACGCCTGCTTGCTGCGGATTTCGAAGTCGTACCGGGGTCCACCTAGGGAGCCCGCAGCACGGTTCGCTCCGTAGTCGAAACGCCAGAAGTCGTACTGGGTCTCGACCGACAACACCTGGTCGATGTTGGCCCCTGGGAAGGGGATCTCGTCGACCACCGCGATGATCTGCCCAGGCGGCAGGTGCGGCTGAAGCTCCAAAGTTATGGGCTTCCCGTTCACGGTTTTGTTCAGATATACCGCCACCGCGCCACCAGCGACGACGCGCGCACGGCCATCCGAATCGGTCGGGACCAGCCAGGTCACCGCCTGCGGGTTGTTCAAGACCGCGTTGGCGATGTCGTTGATCGACTGCGAGCCCATCAGCAAACGGGTCGCCGTCAGCTGGTAGGTGTCGTAGATGGCCTGGTTCATGGCGTCGATCTCCAACAGCGCCGCTCCGGCGACGTGGAGCTTGCCACCATCCAGGCTCTTGAAGTACGCGCCCTGCGAGGTGCCCGCACCGGGGGTGACCAGGTTGGTCACCGTACCAGCGACACCAAGCGCGTCCAGGGAGCTGGCGAAGTCGCCCGTGATCGAGGCGATCAGGCCGTTCTGCCAGTAGGTCTGGAAGGACGCGTCGGCTACCGGCACCGAGGCGGGGCCAGCAAGACCGGCGTTGAAGATCCCGGGCAGAGACGGCACGTTCTGCGTCGAGCCTGGAATCGAGGTGATCAGCACGGTGTTGACCGTGGTGGTCGTGTAGTACTTCTCAGTGCCGGTCGTGCTCGAGACGTACCAGTCGTAGGCGGCTGCGCCCTTGACGGCGGGCACGGTCGCGGTGAACGAGTTGGTTGAGCCCGCACCGTCGACGAGGCTGGCCTCAGCCGACGCTATCTGCGAACCACCACGGTAGTAGTTCACACCAGAGCGGGCCGCCACCTTGATGAACAGGGTGGTCGCGGTCGCGATCGAGCCACCGGTCGTAGAGGTCGTGAGGGTGATGGTGCCGATGGTCGGCAGGGCGAATGAGGTTGCGCAGAGCTGGTGGATGTCGAGGCCGATCAAGACCTGCTTGATGGTTTCGAGCGTGGCCACCGCGAGCGCGTCAGCGTAGCCCTGCGCCTGAGCAAGAGCGTCCTGCGTGACGGTGCCGCCCAGGCCGAGCGGGACGAATGGCGAGAAGACGTACTGGTTCTGGATCGCGACCAGACCAGCCGCCTGGTCGAACGGTACACCGACGTCGACCTGCTGGTTGTTGACGTTGAGCAGCGCCTGCCAGTAAGCGAACAGCGCTCCTTGCTTCGCTCCGACGCGCGGCGTCGAGTTGAAGAAGGGCGTGTCCGTCGGGACCAGGGAGATCAGCGGCTGAAGATCGATTCCAGCCAGATCTGTCCCGGTGACGATACCGGAGGTGGCCGCTTTGATCATGTCGAACGTCTCTTCCGAGACGCCCAACGTGTCGGCTCCCCAGGACATGGGTTGTTCTCCTTCTAAAGATTTGGAATTACGAGTTGGTCGGCGGTGCTAGACGACGGCTGAAGGGACGAGCTGCCGAGCTTCCTCGGGCGAGACCGAATGGCCGTGACGGATCCGTTCCGCCGTGACCAACTTGGCCTTCGTCAACTCGCTGCCGATCTTCTCCCGCTTGTACGGGTCTTTCTCGGACTTGAACGCATCCTCGAGCGGCTTGAAGACGTCCATGGGGTTGCCCCCAGGGTTCTTCTGGTCCCGCGTGATGGACTGTGTGCCGGCGAGGTTGTTCAGAGCTGGACGTGAACGCGCGGGCTGGTTCTCGAGGTTCTGCATGCGACCCCACAGCGGAGCCACCGCCTCCTTGAGTGCGGCTTCGACACGGGCTCCGATGCCTTCGACGAGCTTCTCGGGGGAAATCGACTTCGCGGCCTCCTGGGCAGCCTCTTCGTTTCCCACCGGCTTCGTCGCTCCGGCCTTCTTCGCCTTCTTAGCCTTCTTCTTGGCCTTTGCCTTCTTCGCCTTTCGCTCCTCGGCCTTCCGAGCATCGCGGGCATCCAGCGTTTCGATCAGTGTCTGCGCGAACTCGGCGCCTGTCATGTCGTCCAACTCCTTCGTGGCATTTGCCACGGATAGTACCCTTTCGGGCCCGTCCTGCTTCAACGCCCCAGTCAAAACGTGAGGCGCGTTCTTCTTCCGCTTCTTCTTTCCGGTCTTCTTGACCTTGAACTTGAACCCCGACTTCTTCTGCGCCTGCTCCGACTGGCGTGTCATCTGATCGCGCACTGCATCGGAACCGGTCTTCTTCGCCCGGGTATTGATCTGAGTCTGAGACTGCAGCGACCCCGTCGCCGTGTCGGTCACGACCGGCACGTCTTCTGGGTTGGCATCACCGCGGCCCTCGTGCATGTCGTGGTTCATGCCGTCAGGATGCACCGGCGTTTCCTTCGACGCACTCGCACGACGCTCCTGTTCGGTCTGCCGCTCTGCGCCCTGGGTGTCGGTGGCGGTCGACCCCTGAGCTGCAGCTGTGCGACCGAAGCCGGTGTCCATCTGAGGAGGAGACCCAGCGTCGGGGAGCGTCGCCTTGCCGGCGGCGCGCTGCACGTCTTTGTTGGTGGCAAGCCCGCGCTTGTTCTTCTTCGTCTGGCCTTGCTGTGCGTCCGGGGACGGGAGCATTCCGTGGAACGACTGCTCGACGGTTCGCTGCGAGCCCATCTCCTTGGCGGCCTTCTTCTCTTTCTTGCCCTTGCCGAGGTCGGGGTACTTCGCTGCAACCGCGCGCTTGATACGCGCCTGGTCTTCAGGAGAGGCGTGGCCACGCAATCGAAGTGCAGCTCGTGCATGCGCCTTGTCCTTGATCGGGTAAGACCCATGCTCGGGGGCCTTCTCAGGGAGCGCGTAGTCAGACTTGGGGATCTGACGCCGCTCGCCCATGGTGAGACGTCCTTTTGAAGCTCGAGAGAGGCAGACTTCGCAGGCCACATCGCCGCAGAAGTCGAACGAAGACTTCTTCGCGTCGCCTGGCTTGTCGTCCTCATCGTCGTCCGATCCGTCAGCCGGCTTCTCACCGTCGGAGACCTGCTTGACCATGAGGAAGGGAGTGCCGTTGGCTGCCTTGTACACGGCGTGGACCGAATCGGGATCGATCTCGACGAACTCAGTGATATCGACGCTCATCAGTCACTCCTCAATCCAGCCAGGGTCTCTGTACTGGGAATACGACGTCTGACTTTAGCCTGTGGGGACATCCCTGTCAGCTTTCGAGCTTTAATTGCCCGCCACGCAGAGTCATCCCAGATGGTGCCGATCAACCAATCACCGGCCTTGATCATCGCCTTCTCTCCACTCGGCGTAGCAACTTCCCAGTCCGGTCCACGGTAGATGTAAGACTCAACGACCACGCCCGCACCCTCGGTTCCTTTGTGGTGGAGAAGCCCAACCTTCGCCCCCTTCTTGAGGTAAGTCCAGGCCGCATTCTCGAGCACATCGGCGGAGGCGAAATCGCGGAACCCATCGGCGGCCACCGCACGGTCGGCACGGTTGGCCGGATAGGCGAGAGCGAGGGTGTACTGACGCTCGGGCTGCATACTCACCGCTTTGAGAGCGACGTCTGCGCCCAGCGCCTTCATCGAGTTGAACGGATACACGCCGGCTGATCTCCCGCGGTAGAGCGAGAGCGTCTTTGTGATGTTGGCTACGGCAGTCGGAATTCCCTCATCGTGGTTGCGGGACTGGAAGGCGTCGGTCTTGGTCGCAGCATCGAGCTGCATGGTGATGATGTTGCGGAGATCCCCATGTGGGTCGTCCGGCTTCATGCACCCGCAGCTGTAGCACACGCCTACTGAGCCTCTGGCTGTCCGATCAGAGACATTGTGCAGGTGACCGTCTGACCAGCCGATCCGCCGATGACCCAGCGTACTCGAATGGTGTCAGGGATGACGGTGTTGGTCTGCATCCCTGGACCAATGCTTTGCGGAGTGTCGACCACGGTGCTGATCACGGTTGGAGCGTAGAGCGAATACCAAACACCCTCGTTGTCCAGGCCCTCGACGAAGATGGTGATCGTTGGCGAAGTCCCCGCCAAGGCAGAGATGTTGAGGTCGAACTCGAGACGCCGGATCGACGCCGGGACATTGATTGGTGCCGACGCTCCGGAGGCTGTGAGGCCGGTGGACGGTTGCTTGAAGAGGTCCATTTCTACCTCTACGGAGCGTAGAAGGGGATCTTCTGCACCTTGCCTGCGACGGAGACGAAGATGTATCCGGTCGGCGTCGCCGGCAACGCGGTCGCACCACCAGCAGCTCCTACCGTGGTCGCGGTGTCGGCGTCATTGAGGACAAGGCTCACGTTGTGAGCCGAGGTGGCGTCGAGGGCCACCGTCTTGTCCGCCTCGCGCTGTCGAGCGGTCAGGTTGTCGATGTTGACTGACATTTAGTTCATCTCTCCTTGAAACAAGATTGCATCCTGCACTCTACCCCTACTCGAGGTTTCCGACTTCCGCCTTCTTGCGCGGCCAGGCCAATGCCGACTGCACAGCTGCGATGTCTGCCTTCAATTCAGGCCGGATCCCGGGATGGTTGGCGAGGTCTCGAGGATCGAACCACGCCACCGCCTCGAACCAGTCGCCGTCGGGGTTCTTGACATCCTCGCGGCCGTCGATCTTCAAGTGCGATTCTTTCGGGATCTCGAAGACCCAGCCGATGTAGCGCCCGTTGAAGCTTTGCCATGAGGAGAAGAGTTGCGCCTTCTTGGGCAGGAAGATCCCGGTCTCCTCCTGCCACTCACGAACAGCTCCCTGCTCGTCCGTCTCGTTGTAGTTCTTGTGGCCACCGGGGAATTCCCACATCCCAGCTGCCGGGTCACCCTGCGTCAGAGCGCGCTGCAGCATGAGGACCCGTCCGGTGTCGCCGGCGCGCAGAGCCAATCCGTTGATCCGATGCACGTCCATCGGCTCAGGCTTAGGGTTCGGTGGTCGAGGCGACAACACTGAATCGAAAATCTTGTCGACGTCCTCTCTCGAGGCCGCGCTCTGGAGCTTGGTGTGGATGTATTCGTGCAGTCCAGGATCGATCACGGTTGAATCGAAGCTGCGCTGCGGCTTCTTGTCCTTGGCCTTCTTGCGCGCCACACCGCGCCAGAGCGCGATGTCCTTACGAGCTGCATCTGACAGCGGGTGGTTGCCCGGTGGGTCAGCACGAAGCTCATCAGCTTTGTCTTCCATGTCGTCGGCGAGGTCGTCGCGCTCTGCATCCTTCGGGTCTTCTGCGGTCAAGCGATTTGGAGAAGACAACTCCATAAGGTCGGACGGGTCGTAGAGGTCGCTCTCGTGCGTCGTCCGGAAGCGCTTGACAGCTCCAGTCATACCTCGAGCGTCATCGTCGTCATCCTCTCCGTCCTGGTCGATGCCGGCAATCGCGCTCGGAGTGGTGATACCGGCTGTCGCCTCCTTCTGAGCAGCGTTTCCTGATGCAGCTCGCCGCGGTGGAGTGGTGCGCGCCGGGGCGGAGGATCCCTGAGGCTGTCGTGGCCCACGAGATCCTTCGGTGGTTCCAGCCGTGGGTGTGTCTCTCCTGCCGCCGTCGTCGACTCGATACTCGTTGCGTGCAGCTGCGCCTTCAAGCTTGACGGTCGGCTCTCCGTGGCGTCCAGCCGGATCAATTCGTCCTTCCGGATCGGTGTGCATTTCACCGACCTGCTCGTGCGTGTCCTTAGCCCGAAGACCTGGTTTGTTCACCGCGGTGTTCGGTGGCAGCTTTGTACCGACCGGAAGGAGGGGCAGCGGGGCCGCAGGGGTAGCAGCAGCCGCTGCCTTCGGCTTTGACTTCTTGGGTGTAGAGCCTTGTTTGGGTTGGGATCCGTCCGGTAGGGTTTCCGGCTCCGTCGGTGGGACGTTCTCTTTCTGGCCGGCGATCGGTACGAATGGCTGCGGAGGAATAGGACCCCAAGGCGTGAGGGTGCTCGGGTCGATCATTCCAGAGACAGACTTGATCCAGGCGATCGGGATCACTCCTAGCCTCTCCGAGTTGAAGAAGCGAGGCACCCGGTCGTCGTTGTCTACCGGCAGGCCGAGGATCTGGTCGCGTACCTCGTCCGGCGACTCCGCCGCCATGTCGACGTAGATCTTGTGCGCCTGCGCTTCCATCAGGCGGTCCTTCTTCTCTCGCCCGGTGTCGAAGTTGATCTCCACCGGCATGCCGAGGTCGTCCTGGATGACCATGTTGAGGATTGCTTCGTAGATCTCGGTGTTGGGCAGCGTGGAGATCCGGAACTGCGTGTCCGCCTGAGCATCGGCGGTGGAGCGGTTGACCGTCTCCGTGAAGCCGAGATCCTGCGGCACCAGACCGAATGCGGCCACCGAGCGGCGCATTACGTATTCGGCCAGGTTGGGGTCGAACTTGTCCGGCTTGTAAGGGTGGGGCTTGGATCCCGCGGGCACCCAGTGCGCACCGTGGCGTCCGGTCTGGTTGGACTCGTAGAAGTTGTCCCAGTCTTCCTGCAGCTCGGCCACTGCGTCTGGGTCGGTCATCTCAGCGGGAGCTTCGATCAGCATCTCCGGCACCACGCCGGCGGTGAAGAACTGGAGGAAGAAGAGCTGGAGGCGAACGTCGGTGTTGGCGTTGAGCATGATGGTCTCCGCCGGAGCCACGCCATACGGACTCTCGGGCAGCGGCCAGTGCGGCTCATAGATCACATCGTCGGTCGTTGCCCAGTCCCACGGGATGCCCTGCACGAACTGCTGCAGGAAAGGCGCTGGCGGGATCGGACGGTCGCCGAAGTAGTCGACGATCGGCGCCACGGTGGTTCCGTCAACGACCTTCAGAGCCACCAGCTTGCCAGCTGCGTTGCGCTCTCGATAGAGGCAGCCGGCGTCGTAGCGAAGGTTGTCCATCATCCACTGTGCCAGCCAGATCGGGAGCGGACGGTTGCCGTCTGGCTTGCGCAGGAACTGCTTGACGACCAGGATCTCTTTGGAGACGTCGCCGTCGTAGTCGTCCATCGGCCCGAAGCTGAGCTTCATGGCGCGCATGTCGCTGATCAGGTGGCGGATGCAGATCGACGCGATGTCGTAGCCCTCGTTGAGCTGCTTGAGCAGACTGAAGGGCAGGCGGTCGGGTCTGGTATCGGTGGTGATGTTGCGACCGACGCGGTAGTCCTGTTGACGCAGGCGGCGGTTGTATCCGTAGTAAGGGGTGAGCGGTCGACCGGGAGCAAATGGCTCAACCCAATCGATCCCCTGCCTGCGGAGCGCGACCTCGATGTCTGTTGGCGTCGTACCAGAAGACGGGCGCAACGCGCGAGCCGCCTCCTGCGCCAGCACCGTCACCGAGACCGGCATCGGAGGCCCAGCACCACGACCTCCATTGCCACGGCCACCCAACGGAGGGATGGAGGCACCGCGGGAAATCTTGTCGGCTGCCGCCTTGATCATCTCGCGCTCTTTCTGAGGGAAATGAGTCAGCTCGTCTGGCCGGAGCGCAACCTTGACCGCCTTGACCATGTACTCGGCGTTGTACTTGCGCCGGCGCTGGAAGGGCTGCTTAACGATCGATACTCTCACCGGCTCAGTTGGTGTGCGTAGCGCGAGAGGTGTCCGTGTCGGCCTGCGCACAGGAGTCGCCTTGATCGTCTTCGACTTCCGGCGCAGGTCTTTGGTTGCGGTCGGGCTCACTGCTTTGTCGCTAATTCTCTGGTAGTTCCGCAGAAAACGCACAGATCTCCCGAAGTTGGTCCTCGGAAGCGGTGCTCGCAGCTGGTCCGGGTTAGCACCCGCTGTGTAGCGCGGCGGGGAATTCGCATGATGCTGAAGACGCGGGATGGATGAGCAATCCTCTGCTGCGTCGGTTGGGCTTCCGGCATTCCAGCCTCTTTGGCCGCAAGCTTGCGCCATGCCTCCTGAAAAGCTGATCCCTGTCCGGATCCTTTGAAGAATGCGAGCAGCAGTGCGTCTGCGTCATCCGGTGAACGTCCGAGACGTGTCTTGGTCTCGTCTTTGGCCTCGACGTTGACTCGTCCGCCTGAGTCGAGCTGATACTTGGGGGAGAGCAGCTGAGCGACGGTGGCATCGTCGAGTCCGTGTAGATCGAGCACTCCCTCGTTGATCATCTGGTGCCCGATCGTCCACCAGATCTCGTCGCGCAGGCGCATGAACTTGAGCGGCTTGGTCGACTTGGTGGAGACGTTGACTCTGACTACCTTGGCGTTGTGCTTCCCTTCACGACGTAGTTCCTCGAGTCGGTCAGCAGCTCCGTGGCCGACGCCGATGGTGTCGATCTTGATCGCGGTGACCTTGGTCTGGTTGATGATGTTCACGACCTCGCCGACCTGCTTCATGGTGTCAGCCCCGCCCTTGGGATACCAGACGCGGCCAACCTTGACACCCATGCGCTCTCTGACCGCGGACTTATCTCCGCCGGCGCCGACGTCCCAGCCCAACTCGTGAGGCGTGAGTTCCTTGGCCGTGTGGGACTGCTCTGGACGCATGCAGTTCATCAGCTTGGTGGTCGACACCACAGCATCCTCAGCCTCAGTCGGAAACTCGCCCTCGCACTTGGAGATGAAGGGAGCCCCCTGCTCGCCGACTTCATGGCGCATGTCGTCGACGTAGATCTCCGAGATAAGCAGTTCTTTGAGCAGTGAAGAGACCGGCTCGCCTGAGAAGTTGGGTGTGTCGCGGTAGGAGATGCGGATGACGTTCCAGCCTGAGCCTGGTTTGCAGACCTCCGAGAAATAGCTTCCGGGATCGTCCGGGTTGCCGATCGCCAGGATCCTCGAGTTGGCGTTGGCAGCAAGGGAGCCGGCAGCCATCCAGAGGTCCTTTGGCACCCAGCAGGCCTCGTCGATGATGATCAGCACGTACCGCGCGTGGATGCCCTGGAATGACCCAGGGTCCTGGTCCTGCGGCTTGCGTCCGAATGCGACCAGCTCGTCGTTGATCCACCACTCCGTCTGGTTCATGTGGCCATCGAGGTGGCCCTTCTTATGAACCCGGTTCATCTCCCTCCAGAGCACGCCTTTGACCTGGTCGTTGGACGGCGCGGTGGAGACCACGAAGGCCTCACCGGGACGGTGGAACTTGATCCACCAGGCGGCAGCCCGTGAGGCAAGGAAGCTCTTGCCGGCAGCGTGGCAGCTCTTCACCGCTGTACGCCGGTTGGTGATGATCGACTGCGTAATCTCGCGCTGCTTGGAGTACATCTCCTCGCCGAGTTCCTGATTGCAGAACTCTTCGATCGTCGACTGCGAACCCTTGTCGAGGATGTCAGCCGCGATCGACATCGGATCCCGTTGCTGGTTGATGTCGATCACGCTGCTGTGAAGCTTAGAGCTTGTTCACTCCACTGCCGAACGCCAAGATTCCGAGCGCAAAGCCCAGACAGAGAACGGCGATGGCGGGCAGGTGCTCCGTCCACGTTCCCAACGCTGCCGACGACACCAGCATCAGGAAGCCGCAGATGATTGCGATGACGATCAGGACGCCGACAATAAATCTCATGGCCGCATCCTACCCCTCAACCGATCTCTGCGCTTCCCTTGATGATTTTGTAGAGCATGTAGCCGATGAGGATCACTGGTGGCAGGATGCCTGCCGCGACCAGCAGCCAGTCCCAGAACGTCACTGACCGTTGGGCAGCACAGGAGCTGTCAGCCAGGGCTCAAGACGGCGCAGGTGAGCCTCGAAGCCGGAGTTCGGAGAAGCCTGAGGCCGCACGGTGCGCAGCAGGGCCAGGGCGGCATCGAAGCCGAGCTGCTTGGCATGCATGATCACGGGCAGGTTGTGATACGACGCGCGTGAGACGCCGGCACCGCAGTGACCGATCAAGGGCAACCCACGCGACATCCAGCTAATCGCCATCTCGGTCTGCGCGAAGACCTGCTGATCCGGTAGGACGGCTGCAGCCGCGTCGTTGATGGCCACCACGGTGAGCCCGGAGACGTTGTCGTGGTCGATCCAGGTGTCGTCGATCTCGCCGTAGTTCATGCAGACAACCCAGAGCCGCTTTTCGATCTTCAGAATGCCGTCGTCGGCCGCGGCTCCCTGAAAGAGATGGCCCCAACTGGGGAGGAGTTGAAGTGGCGCTGATACATCCATCGGCTCATTGTGCCTCAGCGGCTTCTGTGGTGGCCTGCTGGGCTTCCAGCTGAGCCAGGTCGTCGTTCGGGTTGTCAGTAGCGATCTGCCGGCGCAGCGTGGCGATCAGCTTCTTCATGAGCGTCCGCTCGTGATTGACGATGGCGTGTGTCTCCTCGCCTCTGGCCTTGGTCTGCTCTGTCACCTCGGTGATGTGGTCGAGGCTGGATTTGGTGACAGCTCCACTATCGACCAGAAGCTTGGCCGCCTCCAACACATGTTCTGCGGCGTCACGCTGAAATTGCTGTGCGAGCAGCTGATCAGCCTGTGCTTTCCTCGCGTCCTTCGCAGCCTGTCTGATTGCACGTTGCGACAGGAACCAGGCAACAGCCGAGGAGAATCCGGATGAGCCGATGATGGCGACGACAATCAGGGCGATGTCGGTGGGAGTCATCCCTGGAAATTATCTAACGAAACGACCGCAGTCCGATGACGGCTACCAGGATGGAAGCGAAAGGCGCGAGAAGAAGCAGGTAGAGAGCGTTCGGTATGTGGTCGAAGACGGCGATCCCGATCCCCACCCGGAGCACGTCGTCGAAGACGATGAAGCCCCAGATGTAGATGAAGCCGCGGCCGATGCGATTCAGCGTCAGGTCCTGGGTCTGGAGCAGGAGAAGCGCGCGATAGCGGTCCAGAGCGCGCCACAGAAATGCGACGTTGAGTACCGCGGCGACCAGCGAGACGCCGGCAAAGAGCAGCGGCGAGATGAAGATCAAGAGCTGGAGTTGGAGCGGGTGCGCACGGTGACCACAGTCTTCACGTTCTCCAGTGCGCGCACTCGGGCTTTCAGGTCCTCCAAACGCATATCGGCGTGAATCGTGCCGGCGCTCTGCATTACCGCCGCCTTTGCCTTCACGGGTTCATCGCCTCTTTTCTTCCTTCTCAGGAATCGCACATCAGCGACCTCTGTAGCTGCCACGGCGTCCGGCCTCCAGAATACCGGTGAGCTTAGCAGCCAGGTCGAGGGCATCGTCTCTTTGTTGCTCAGTCTTCACAAGTCTTGCTTCCAGGTCAGAGTGGATCGATCCGACCACAAGCCACTTCCGGTAGAAGACGTAGATGAGCAGGATGCAGGCGACGAAGACTGCGGCCAGAGGACTGAGGCGGCCTACTGTGTCGGCGAATCTGAGAACGTCGTCGGCCGTCACGCTCTCCATGATTCCACACTGAAGCTCGTGTTAAATCATTAACCCGGTTATTTGTCAAAAATCCTCTTCCAGCGGCATCCTGCGGTAGCCGGGGACGGGCTGATTCCGGCGTTGCTCCTCGGCCTTCCTGACAGCCTCATCCCGCTCGCGCTGATGCTTGGCTATCCACTGCTGGTTCTCCGTCTCCTGAGCCTTCGAGCGCTTGTGCGACATGCTCAGTCAGTGATGGTAGCGGAGTGAGGCGGTGGCAATCATCCGCCTCACTCGTCGATTCGGCGCGGTCCCACTTTGGCAGCGACCGTTCGACAGGCGTCCCCCGCAGCCTTAGCTCGTGACTCCTCCATCCCTGCGAGTGTCTCGGGAGCTATGTGCCCGGGGGGTGTATCCCAGGCCGTGAGCTGATCTCAGATTACTCCAGCTAGGCCGGCGTCTGATCCTCGTCTTCGACGATGTAGATCCGGAAGCGCTTGGAGCCCATCTTGGGACCGGGAACCGCTGGGTCCATGACGGACGTCGCCGCCTCGTCGAAGGCATCCTCGAAGACCGTGAAGGCGCCCGGGTTGCCAATCAGCATCGTCAGCTCCCCCTGTGGCGATGCTTTACCGAAGGTTCCGTGCTTGGCCGCGTTCATCTTGATCCGCACCGCCTTGGCGGTGTTGTAGTCGCTGGCGTTCCAGCTCGGAACGGAGGCCACTTCGACGAGGAGAAAGCGAGCCTCGACGATGACCTTGTCGGTGCAGCTGGCGAGGGCGGTCGGAATGTCATCCTGGGTGAGGGCTACTGACACGGGTGCTCCTTCGCGTGGTCTTCACGCTTCATCGAGACCTTCCGCCCTGGGTAGGCGAGCACCATCCGAGATCTTACCCGAGCAGGTGGAGCCGCGGGATGAACGAAAACCAGATGTGGTGGATCCACCAGGCGCTGTACACGGCCGCTGCGACCCAGGGCAGGATCAGAAGGGCGATCGCTAGCCTGTGGTCTTCCTGGGCGTACTTGGAGATCGTGCTCCACGGCGCGTTGGTGATTCCGCCCCACTCGAAGAGCGAGAAGGCCACCGCAGCGAGCGGGATCAGGGCCAGGATCAGCGCGTCGCGCAGCTCTCGGCTCACTTCTTCTTGCGTACCTCCTCGATCCGGATATCCAACCTCGCCACCTTGAGTCCCAGACGCTTCTCACGGCGCCCCTCGGGCATCAGCATCCATCTCCGACCCAACCGACTACTCCGATGCTCCAGCCGGCGCAAGAACTCCTGCTTGGATGTCGACTTTCTCATGCGTGTCCTCCTTGGATTGGGGCGCCCGTCTCCGGACTTCCTAGGATCCCGGTTGGACTGTACCGGCACCCCGTATCAAGGTACTCCAGATCGGGTGTAGAGTCAACAGGGGTCACCTGGTTTCTCATTTTGTAGCGCGGAGGACCTAGCATGCTCCATGGGATAGCGCCGAGAACTTTTGGCCAACGTGTCAAGCCTGGCTATACACCCCTGCGCTCATGGCCATGTCAAGCCTACCTATACAGGCTACATATGGTCGCTTGGCTACCCTGCACACATGGCTATTGACACTACACCCACACATATGGTAAGCGCGTGCCCGCGTGTCTTTCCCCTCCCTATGGGCAGTCGGCTACTAAAGGTTGCCTGGCTACCCAATTAAGAAATGTCTTGACACGGGTGTAGGGTGGGTGTAGTGTGGCGTCATGGTCAGATCGTAAGCTAGCGAGGCGCTAGCCATCAGCAGTCAGGGGAAACGGTATCTCTTGAATGCCTACAGCAACGCCAGCCGTTACCGCACATGTCGTGCGTAGCTGGGTCACTGTTCAAGGCTGGGAGACCGCGCGTTGGAATCTCGAAACCACCCTGAGCCGATCCGAAGGGAAATTGGATCGGCCGTGCCTGTGCGATGCGATGGGCACATTAGGTAAGCTGCGAATCCGTCAAACCTGACACTTCAAACCGCGCGCGTTACGCGCGTTTCCTCGATCACCAATCATCGCGCGCAGGGTACCGGCTCAGATTCCCCATCGCCTAGGCCACTAGGTAACCGCAAACCTGCGCGCGATTCTCTCCCCATCCTTTGAGACCGCATGCGGCCGCGACTGTTCGCAGGTTCCAAGCCTGTTTGAGCGCTCGCGGCCGCGTGCAACGTCCGTTAGGTTCCAAGCCTGACGGCCGTTCGGTCTCACCGCCGTTAGGTGTGCATGTCCGGCCGTATCTGAGGGTACGGAGCGCTACAGCACACCTAATGACGGTCTCGGCCGTTGCTGCAGTCAGCCACCTACCAAAGTGAGGACACATGACACGCCGTGATTACGTTTCGATCGCTTCTACCCTCCGCCGGTCTCAGCCGTTCGCCGATGAGCCTCACCACCTAGACCAATGGGTGACCGATGTTCGCGCGATCGCGGACACCTTGGCGGCCGACAATCCACGATTCGACCGCAAGCGCTTTTATGCAGCTTGCGCGAGCGCAACCTCGTCTCTCACGGTCGACCTTGCAACCATGCGGATGCTCGCAGCATGACGACATACACACGCGGCCACGTCGTCATCGTTCGCAAGACAACCTCAACCCCAATCGGATGGGATATGGAATGCGAAACGTGCGGATTCAAATCCGGTACCTACATGCGACGCCGAAGCGCACTAGCGCGCGCGGCCGAGCACAACGAAACCGGCCAAACCGAAACGGGATTCTTCCCAAAGGTGAGCATATGAGCGCGCTTCTGACACGCGGAAACGCCAAGCTCGGCCGCGACATACTGCACTTCGATCTGCCCGCCGGTCCGGCCGCCAGTTGCCCGGGCGCTTCGACCTTCTGCGCTTCGATCTGCTACGCGCGCAAAGGTCACTACCTGTTCGGCTCCGTCCAAGCCAAGTACGCGGCCAACTTCGAACTCTGGCGCGCGCATCCTGCGCAGCTGGAGCGCATGCTCACGGCCGAGCTTGCCAAGCTGCCCGCCGGTACCGTCATCCGCCTGCACACCTCGGGCGACTTCGTGAGCGCTGCATACGTGGGCATGTGGTCGCGACTGGCGGCCGTACACCCTGCGCTCACGTTCTACGCGTACACCCGATCCTGGACCGTTCGCCCCATCCGCGACATGCTCGACATCCTGCGCAGCATGCCCAACGTCAAGATCTGGGCATCGCACGATCCGACAATGCCGACACCTCCGGACGGCTGGCCAGTCGCGCGCATCGTTCGCGCCTGGACCGAAGCACCGGCCGAAGCGCATTGCCCCGAGCAGACCGGTAAGCGCGCATCCTGCAGTGACTGCGGTCTCTGCTTCAGCCCCAAGCTCCGCGCCACCGCGCGCCTTGCATTCAAGCTCCACTAGGGAGGGCACATGATCACGAACCGCACCTCGATCGCCGCACGCGTCGCCAACCGTGAAGCTGAGCGCCGCGCCAACCTTCACGAATCGTTCGCCGACCTGATGTCGGCCGTCCGCGAGTGCGAGCGCTTCGAGCGTGAGCACCCCTACACAGTGGCCACCATCCGCGCGCTGGCCCCGCGCACCATTCGCCTGGAGGACAACCACTCATGACCATCGATTACGCGCTCATGTCCAAGCAGCACCCCAAGCAGAAGGCCGCGCTCACCCGTGCGCTTCACATCGCCGACCCCAAGCAGCGCCGTGCGGCCGTCATAGCTGCCTGCCGTAAGGCAACCGCCGAATGGGACATCGTTGGCGCATGGCCAGACGATTGGTCACGCTGGCAGCGCGCGCTTGATGACCAGTTCCCCGTCTTCAACGGTCCGGACCTGCGCGACCTCGAATCCGGCCGCTACCGGCCGGAGGCCTGACATGACCAAAATCTTCTTCAGCGCACAGCACCGCAACCCAGACGGAGAGCCCACCGTGGAAGCGCAGATCTTCAACGACAACGGCCGTCTCTTGGCCAACCACGTCATGACCATCGAAGGTGCCGTCATCCGCATGCACGACATGGCCGCAGCCATCGAAGCAGCCAAGACCCAGCGCGCCAGCGATCAAGCTGCCCAGCTGAAAAGCTGGGAATACCTGAAGGGACGCTGAATGAGCACTCACAACCGCCGACCGATGACCGCCAGCATCCGCCGCATGACTCGCCCCGACACGGTCTGGTATCACCACAACCACCCCGCCACGACCTGGAGCGCCCTCCGCAAGATGTTCGCTCCAGTCGGAGGAATCACGGTCGCCCGTGCCATCCTGCTTGGCTGGTCGACATCCGAAGCCAACGCTCATAACCCCGTCAACGTCATGCTCGGAGGATGATGCCCCTAGACAGACAGATAAGAAGCGCGTAGACTCTACACCCGAGGGCAAAACCCTCACCGGCCGGGAGGCACCCCGAGCACCTGGAGGACACACCCGACATGCACGAACTCGAATTCGACGAATCCGGCGCCCGCCTCGTCTACTCGACCAAGCAGGGGACACCCTGGCACGGTCTCGGCGATCCCTTCGAGGGCATCCTGGACATCCCCACCGCCATGCGCAAGGCACGACTCGCCGACTGGAACCTGACCAAGCGCCCGCTCTACGTCCGCGACGAGGCCCGAGGCACCTTCCGCAAGGCGCCGCAGGCAGTCGCGATCTACCGCCCTGGCGATGGCAAGACGGTCGGCGTGACCGCACCCAGCTACGAGATCTTCAGCAATGAGGAATCGTTCCTCGGGCTGGGTGGAGCGCTTGGCCAGCTGGGGCTGGGAGTGCTCACCGGCGGTTCGCTCCGCGAGGGCTCACGCACCTTCATGTGCTTCGAGCACCCCGAGGCGGCCAAGCTGCCCAACGGCGACGAGATCAAAGGCCACCTGCTGATCTCGACCTCGCACGACGGTTCGCTCGCCCTGCAGGCCTCCGACGTGGAGATCGTCGTGGTCTGCCAGAACACGCTCTCGATGGCACTCGGAGGTGCCTCGTCGATCTTCCGGATCAAGCACACCCGCAACATGCGCGACTCGATCGCTGAGGCCACGCGCCTGCTGCGCAAGACCGAAGAGGCGCGCGAGATCAAGATCGCGGCCGCGACCAAGCTGCTGGGCATCCACCTCAGCCGCAGCGCCTGGACCGCCTTCCTGGAGGCCCTGGTGCCCGTCCCCGCCTCCGAGGACCCCGAGCACGACCGCAAGGTGTCTGGGGCCCTGCGCCTGCGCGACACCCTCGACACGGTCTACCTGACCCACCCCTCGCAGGCCAACAAGCTGGACACCGCCTGGGGCGCCTACAACGCGGTGACCTTCTACACCAACCACCTGCAGACTCGCCGCAAGACGGACAGCGCCACGGCCGAAGAGAACCGGATGGAAGCCCTCACCGGCGGCCACGCCGACGAACTCGCCGCCCGCGCCCTGCAGCTGCTCAGCGTCGGCTAAGCACCCCTCTGACCCCGGAGAGCCGCCCACCTCGGACGGCTCTCCTTCCCCGTCCACCCCGTCACCTGGAGGAACTCACCCATGAGCTACACGAGCACCGGCGGCGCCATCATGACCGTGCTCAAGCAGACGGTCTACAACCTCGACGCCCAGCGCGACCAACTCGTCGCCGCCATCGAGCGCGACTACCCACGCGGCGATGACATCGGGACCGGCTCCAACATCGTGGAGGCCTACGCAGACAGCCACCCCGAGCCGAGCGACATCCGCAACCAGAAGCGCGAGCAGATCCACCGCGACCTGCTCTTCTTCTTCAGCGAGCTTGCGCAGGCGCGTGAGCACCTGGTGCAAGCACACAACGAACTGCGTGACGTCGTCGCCCCGATCGACATGCTGCGGGACTCACGGCGATGACCGACCCCTGCGAATTCGGCTCCGACTGCATCGCCGCCCAAGAGAACCGCAACCGCAAACCAGAGCGCGCCACCCACCTGGTTGTGGTCGCCCGCACCGACGTGGGCACCCAGAACCAGACCTACCGGCTCTGCACCACCTGCGCCAAGCGCTACGTCGGCGGCTCGATCGAAGTCAACAACGGGCCCCAGCTGATCACCACGCTGAGGCTCCGATGACCACCGCCAACAGCCTGGGCACCTGGGCACAATTCACCGCCCGCGTCCGCCTCGACCTCGCCGCCCGCCGCAAGCTCAAGCAGCGCGTCCAGATGCTGCGCATCCTGCACCGAGCCCAGAACACAACCGGCACATGGCTCACGCCGTTGCCGGGAAGGAGCGACCCATGGCGATAACCACACCCGTCAACCGCCACGCGCTGATCTCCGTCGGCTACAAAGCCAACCCGGTCGACCTGGAGCGCACCGCGCGCTACCTCTACTCCAACTATCACATCGCGCTCAACGTTGGGATCTACGGCGATGGCGTGCTGATCGAAGGCCACGACGTCGCAGGCTGGACCCTGGAGTCACAGCTTGCCCGCCTCGCCTCCGGTCTTCTCTTCGGCCACGAGGTCTTCTACTGCGCCAGCTGCAGCAGCCATGACCACAACATCGGCGACTGCCCTGAAGAGGTCCTGGTCTACGCCGTCCGCATCGACGACGAGGACTACATGCTGGTTGCCCGTGACCTCGACGAGCTTCAAGGCCTGATCGGCACCGAGCAGAGCTATGGCCAGTGTCGCAACTGCGGTGGCTTCACGCCCACCGGCGAGATCCGTGGCCAGACCGTGGTCAGCATCCACTGGATCACCTGCGACGCCTGCGGCGCCGACTACCCGATCGTGCTCAAGCGCTCCAAGGAGGTGTGCTTCTAATGCCCCGCTACACCGTCTACGGGCTATGGATCAGCGACGCGGCCGTGGTGGCTGCGGTCGTCCTCGGCGATCACCCGGCAGTCGACTCTCAGGATCTCAATCAAGAGTTCGACAGCGGTCCCGACAGCCAGCTACAGCGCTGGGCTGAACCGGTCGACGCCTCCGATCCCGGCGAGGCCGAGGTCATGGCGATTCAGCACATCGAAGCAGACGAGCAAGACCGGCTCGTCGGGAGGACATCCGAATGAAAGACCCGCGCCCGTCCAACCCCAACAACACCCGCGCCCGCCGAGGCCTCAAGACGTTGCAGGCCTATAAGCAGATCTCCGGTTCTGGCTACGCCATGGAATCTGTCGACACCGCGCTCATCGACGTGCTCACCGATCTTATGCATTGGGGCTCGCGGATCCGTCGGCACTCCTCGCTCGACAAATTCGAATCCGCGCTCGCCATGGCACGTGTCCACTTCGCAGCTGAAGAGGCCGAGGCTCGGCCGCCTGGATCCATCGACTACGTCTCCAGTGCCAGCCGTCAACACTTCGTCGACACCGGCAGATACCTCAAAGTCGGGGAGGCGATCGAAGCATGATCACGCTTCAGGACTACCGGATCCGCGACGACGACGTCGCCCATCTCGAGCAGCTGCTCGAAGAGCACCTGGATGGCATCCTCACGCAGCAGGCAGCCACCCACGACTACAGCCCCGACGACCTGGCGCAGGTGCGTCTCCGCAACGCGCGCATCAAGCGCGCACTACGCCTGGAGGACAAATGATCGTCAACACCTGGAACACAGACGGCCGCTTCAAGGTCCACATCCCCCACCTGGACACCACGGTCACCATCGTCGACGGCGACGACGGACCCATCGTCTCCGTCTCTGTGCCCACGCCGCCACGCCTCACCGACGAGATTCTCAACGAGGCCCGCGTCGCCTTCTGGCGTGTCATCGGCGAGCGCTTCCCCGACGTCGGGACCGGCGATCTGCCCTTCGATACCACCGACCACTTCGACATCACCGCCCGCGGCGCCATCGATCGCTGGCTGGAGCTGAACGCAGCCAAGCCGACAGCCGTCTGGCTCAACGACGAGAGGATGGCATGACACCGGCCCCCTACGACGACGCCCGCACCCAGGGACGTGGCCTGGCTCGTCTCCACGTCAACCAGGGCGACAACGTCATCGCCCTCCGCCGCGACGCCAACACCAAGCTCCGCAACTGGGAGCGCTCCGGCGAACTCGGCCACGGCCGAGGTCTCTCCATCGCCTACTGGAAGGCCTACATCGACGAGCTTGACATGCTCGTCAAGGAGAAGGCCTCATGACCTTCAAATCCACCATCGAACTGGTCTGCCGCGACTGCGTCAAGGGACGCAAGGTCCTTTCTTCCACAGTCATCCCCGCCGACGAGCGCAACCACTCAATCGGTGCCACCATCTCCACCGGCGGCAAGATGCAGGCCGACTGCGGTCACTTCGGGTTCACCCTCTATTCGGTGCACATCCATGGCAGCCGGTAGGATCCCCGCGCCGGGGACCAAGTTCGGACCGTGCATAGATCCCTGCGAGCACACCGACTGCGCTGCCACCCGCAAAGACGCCGCCTCCCAGTGCCACTTCTGCAACACCGAGATCGGCTACGAGAAACGCTTCTACATCGAAGCGACCACCCGGCAGCTGGTGCATGCTGCCTGTTTGGAGGACAACACCCATGCTTGATCACGACACGCTCGCCGTCCACCGCCTCGACGACGATGGCGCTCCCTTCTTCGCCAGCTACGACACGGAGTCATTCAGGATTGCCGTCTACGTCAACGACGGCTCCGACCCCGACGGTCCGTACTACAACGCGCTCTGCTTCGCCACCGCTGGCGAGGCGCAGATCTACGGCCGCGACCTCTACCATCGCTGGATGGGCATGACACGCTTCGAGGTCGAATCCTGCGACCTGCCCGTCACCCATCGCATCGTCGATGGCAAGCTCTTCAGCCTGGCCAGCCTCGCCGGCGGAGAGGGAACCCAGTGACCGACACCAACAAAGACCACCGCCGCGCCGCGCTCGACCGTCTACGCTCACCACAGCTGCTCAAGGAGATGCGCAAATGCAATCCCTTCGGTGGCTACACCATGCCCCGATCAGAGGCTTCACGCAGGAGCATGATCGACACCATCCTGCGTTACGAAGGATTCAAATGAAACGCAAAATCGCCAACACCGTCGGCGGCCTTGCCGCCATCGCCATCGCCGCCACCATGGTCGGCGTCCTGGTCTTCAGCCACGCCGCTCTCCACGCGCGTGGAGCCATCGGCACAGCTGCCAGCGCAGCGTCGACCGACTCGCCGCTGCCCACCGATCTGTCGTCACCTACTCCGCCTCTGGTCGCCACCGTGGTCAATCCGCTGCCAAGTTCTACACCCGCACCTGTACAACCAGCGCCGCCCATACAGGCACCACCACCCGCAGCAACGCCGGATGCAACTCCCACTCCTCTTCCGTCACCGACCGACTCACCTGCTCCCACGCCGACACCGACACCGACACCTGACCCCAGTCCAACACCTCCCCCTCCGCCGCCATCGCCAACA
>Ga0210408_10000310_pt1 | contig 67895 bp, 57 predicted proteins | sample IncBWH4MmetaG_FD_155471 | JGI IMG/M metagenome (GOLD analysis project Ga0210408, IMG submission 155471) | Forest soil microbial communities from Barre Woods Harvard Forest LTER site, Petersham, Massachusetts, United States - Inc-BW-H-4-M | ecosystem: Environmental > Terrestrial > Soil >... | reverse complement strand
CAAGGCCTCCAGGGACAAATCCCTACCTACATCAAGATCGACTACCTGAAAGCCCTAATCAGCGCCGGGTTCAAGCACATCGATGCAGCCTCGTTTGTCTCGCCGAAGGCCGTTCCGCAAATGGCCTATTCGGACGAAGTCATGAAAGAACTCAATCCGCCCGACGACGTGGAGATCATAGGCATCGTGGTGAATGAAAAGGGCGCGGAACGTGCCATCCAGACCAACGCCGTGCGTACGTTGGGTTTTCCTTACTCGATCTCGCCGACCTTCCTGCAGAACAATCAACGCCAGACGCTTGAAGAAGCGATCGAAGAACTGGAGAAAGTCGGCAAACAGGCGGGCGATGCAGGGCTCGAGACCATCGTCTACATCTCGATGGCCTTCGGCAATCCTTACGGCGACCTGTGGGATATCGACGAGCTTGTGGAAGCGGTCGGGTTGCTCGAGTCCGAAGACATTCACACTATCTCGCTCGCTGACACGGTTGGCCTGGCCACGCCGACGCAGGTTCGCGAGGTTGTTTCTGCGGTGCTCGCGAAATACAACTATCTCGACATCGGCGTTCACCTGCACAGCCGTCCCGAGCACGCGATGGAAAAAGTGCTGAGCGCGTATGATGCGGGCTGCCGGCGGTTTGACGCTGCTATCGGGGGGCTTGGGGGATGTCCATTCGCGCAAGATGCGCTGGTGGGAAACATCCCAACCGAGACGGTTCTCGAAGCGCTCACTCAGCACGGCGTTGCGCCGCCCATCACCCGATCGCTGGATGCTCTTCTGAAAGCGACGGCTGGAATTCAAGCGAAGTTCTCGGGAACTTCGGCGGCGGACTGAAGTGGGCTCGGGGCTCTTAGAGCTGCGTGAGAGGAAAGTTGCACTGATTCGTCCGTCAATCCGACGTGGAAGATCTGAGCGAGGAGTGGTTCGCGGAAAGAATGTGATCAAGACAGAACTGGAAGGGCATCCGGGTCCTTCGCTGCGCTAGCATGACAAGGCTTAAAGGCTTAAGAGAGATGGCCCCACAAATGTCCCATTCGACCCTCCAACTCGCCTACGACGGACACGTTGCCACCATCACGCTGAACCGTCCTGACAAGCGCAACGCGATCAGCTACGAACTGATCGAAGACCTGCTCGCTGCGTTCGACGAGGTTGCGAATTCGAAGGCGTTGGTCCTGATCCTCACCGGCGCAGGCAAGGCGTTCTGCTCGGGCATGGACCTGGAAAACCTGAAAACCCTCATCGGCCGCTCGCCCGAGCAGAGTCTCAAAGACACCCAAACCATGGCGCGCCTGTTCCGTACGCTCTACGACTTCCCCAAGCCGACCATCGCCGCCGTAAACGGCGCCGCCATCGCCGGAGGCACAGGGCTCGCCACACTCTGCGATTTCACGCTCGCCGCCCCCGACGCCAAGTTCGGCTACACCGAAGTCCGCATCGGGTTCGTGCCCGCGATCGTGTCCACCTTCCTGCTGCGCCAGGCGGGAGAGAAAATCGCTCGTGACCTGTTACTCACAGGCCGATTGTTCGACGCCGAGGAAGCCCTCCGCATCGGCCTCATCACCGAGATCGTGCTGGCCGAGACCCTCCTGACGCGGGCCCGCGAGCTGGCCGCGCAGTTGATGCAGAACAGTCCGTCGTCACTGCGCTACACCAAGCGCCTCTTAAGCGATGCTGCACGCGCGCAACTCGACACACAGATCGATGCCGCTGTTCGCGAGAACTCCGCCATTCGGTCCACTGCGGACTTCCGCGAGGGCATCACATCGTTCCTCGAAAAGCGCAAACCAAAGTGGAGTTGCCAGGAATGAACGAGGCTCGCGCGAACCCGGTGAATCCCCCGAATCCCACGATGGTGGTCAACGAGAGCCGAATCCGCGTGCGTTACGCCGAGACTGACCGGATGGGTGTGGTCTATCATGCCAATCACTTCATCTGGTTTGAAGTTGGCCGCGTGGAGTTGTTTCGCCAGCTCGGCTTCTCGTACAAAGACATGGAGGAGCAGGACAACTGTTTCATCGCCGTGGTCGACGCGCGCTGCCGCTACAAGGCCCCGGCGCACTACGACGACGAAATCATCGTGAAGACCTGGCTCAAGAACATCCGTGAGTCGGTCATTCACTTCGGCTACGAATTGCTGCAGGTCGAGGACGGTTCCTTGATAGCAGAAGGCGAGACCACCCACATCGTAGCCGACGCCCAAATGCGCAAGACGGTGCTGCCGGAAAAGTATGTGAAGGCTTTCCGCGAGGCGACAGGACGATGAGGCGTTCGCAACTCGAAACTAGAAACTCGAAACTGAGAACCGAGAACTGACAACCGAGAACTGACAACCGAGAACTGACAACCGAGAACCGCCCTTGAACGCCCTTCACATCAACGGAAACGATCTCACCCTCGAAGCGGTCCGCGAGATGGCTCTCGACCGCCGCCCTGTCCTGCTCGATCCCGATGCCCGTGAGCGCGTCAACGCGGCCCGCGCGGTCGTCGACACGCTAGTCGCCAACGACCAGGTCTCCTACGCTATCACCACCGGCGTCGGCAAGCTCAGCGACGTCCGCATCGCCGGCGACCAGATCCGCGAGCTTCAGATCAACCTGGTCCGGTCTCACGCGGTTGGGGTAGGTGAGCCGCTTTCGGTCGCTGAAACCCGCGCCATGATGCTGCTGCGCGCCAATTCTCTTTCCAAGGGATTCTCCGGCGTGCGCGGAGTCGTCATCGATACGATCTGCGAACTGCTCACTCGCGGGGTGACTCCCTGGGTGCCATCGCAGGGAAGTGTCGGCGCCTCCGGAGACCTCGCCCCACTCGCGCATCTCGCGCTTCTTCTGGTCGGCGAGGGCGAATGCCATGACGGCAAGGGCGGTCGCACTCCCGGCGCCGACGCGCTCAAGCGCGAAAGCATTAAGCCACTGGTCCTGGGAGCGAAAGAAGCCGTCTCCCTGATCAACGGCACGCAGGCCATGCTGGCGGTCGGAACCCTCTCCCTGCTCGCTGCCGAAACGCTGGTCGATTCCGCCGACGTGATCGGCGCCATGGCTTGCGACGCGCTCAAAGGCACTGACGCCGCCTTCGACGAGCGCATCCACCGCGCCCGTCCGCATGCTGGCCAGATCGCCAGCGCCGCCAACCTGCGCAAGCTGCTCGAGGGCAGCGCGATTCGCGAATCCCACCGCGACTGCGGCCGCGTGCAGGATGCCTACTCACTCCGCTGCATCCCGCAGGTGCACGGCGCCGTGCGCGACACGCTGACGCATTGCCGAGCGGTGTTCGAAACCGAAACCAACTCCGCCGTAGACAACCCGCTGGTCTTCCGTAATCCCAAAGCGCGCGACCTCAAGTCCGAAGACGACGCCGCCGACGTCCTTTCCGGCGGCAACTTCCACGGTGAGCCGGTAGCCTTCGCCCTCGATTTCCTCGGAATCGCGCTAAGCGCACTCGCCGGGATCAGCGAACGCCGCCTCGAACGCATGGTGAACCCCGCCCTCAGCGAGGGCCTGCCGCCGTTCCTAGCTCCAGGTGCTGGCCTGAATTCCGGATTCATGATGCCGCAGGTTACGGCCGCCGCCCTGGTCAGCGAAAACAAGGTGCTGGCGCACCCCGCTTCGGTCGACTCGATCACCACGTCAGGGAACAAGGAAGACTACGTCTCGATGGGAATGACCGCCGCCATCAAGCTGAAGAAGATCGTCGAGAACACGCGCAACACGCTCGCGATCGAAGCCATGGCCGCGGCCCAGGCGCTCGATTTGCTCGCCCCCTTGAAGACGTCCAAGCGACTGCAGCAGGCCCACGCCGCCATCCGCGCGGTGTCCCCGCAGATAGAAAAAGACCGCGTCATGTATCAGGACTTCGCCCGTATCGCAGAGGTCATCGCCAGTGCGAAAGTAGCCGCCGCCCTCCGCTAAGCCTCACCACGGAGATACAGAGACACGGAGAAATTCAGCCTCTTCGAATTCCTCCCCCGAGCAAAGCGCAGGGGTAGGAATCTGCTTTTGCTCGCGACTGGGGCTTTGCCCTCATCACGAACCCGGGCATCCCCGGTGTTTCCTGCGTGGTGAATCCACCTCAAGCCGTCTTCGCCCCATCCAGCCCCAACTCCCCCGCGATCCCCGTCATCGCCTCAATACAAAACGCGATATGCTGCTCCAGATCCACTCCCAGATCCGCTGCCCCGTTCACGATGTCTGCCCGGTTCACGCTACGCGCGAACGCCTTGTCCTTCATCTTCCTCTTCACCGACGCCGCCTCCACCTCCGCCAGCGACTTTCCCGGCTTCACCAGCGCGCAAGCCGTGATGAAGCCCGCCAGTTCGTCGCAGGCGAACAGCGCCTTCTCCATCGGTGAGTCCCGCGTCACCCCCGAGTAATCCGCGTGCGACATGATCGCCCGCCGGATCTCGTCCGAGTACCCGCGCTCTTTCAAAATCTCGTTCCCGCGATAGGGATGGTCCTCGAGCCTCGGATACCGGTCGTAGTCGAAGTCGTGGAGGAGTCCCACCACACCCCACAGCTCTTCGTCCCCCGAGAGTTTTCGGGCGTAAGCACGCATGCAGGCCTCGACGGCGAGAGCGTGCTTCAGCAAACTTTCCGACTGGGTGAACTCAGTTAGTAAACACCACGCGGCCGCGCGATCACTCATGGTTTCTTACCTATTTTCTCCTGGTTTTCGCCCTGTAGCTCAGGTTTTCATAGAACATATTTCTTGTTTCACGCCAGAAATCCCTTGACTTCCACAGGCCCTATCCCTCAGATTACCCTTCAGTTTGGAGCCTGACCACCGGCTCCGTGGAGTGCCTCCGCTCTGGCAGCTCCCAAACCTAGATGGCCACGACTCTCGCCCCGGTCGATTCCCGGGAAGTCGTACGTTGCGACCACTGCCTGCTCGTTCAATTCCGTACCACCAACGATCTGTGCCGCCGCTGCCACGCTTCGCTCGATGAAGAAGAGCCCGAAGTTGTTGTGGTCGCGCCCCAGCCCATGGTCGCGCCGTCGCACGGACACGGCCCCGGACATCTTAACCTTGCGGCCTCGATCCGCTCGCTGCGTTTGCGCAACGGGCTGAGCCAGCGCCAGCTCGCGGCTCGAATGTCGGTGCCGCGCACCTACGTCTCGAAAATCGAGAACGAAAAGGCGACCCCGACCCTTTCGTCGTTGGAGCGGCTGGCGCGCGCGCTCGAGGTCACTGTTCCCGACCTGCTCTCTGGCGGCGAGCGCAACCGGCAAGAGGAAATCCGCGACCTAGCACAGGACCAGTTTATCGCGGAGATCTTACCCTTCGTGGCGCAGCTCAGCGGAATCCAGATGTCGAGCATTGTGGCACAGGTGCGCGATCTGACTTTGCGGCCGCGAAGGTCGTCTTAGGAAATTCGAAGCATGCGTGCGTCGTGAGCCCGGAAGGCCCGCGACCCATTGAGTTTTATCCGGGCAACCAGCCAACTGACAGCCGGGGTCTCCGGACCTCGGCTTTTTTGGTTGCGGCGATTTCCTGATTCGGGGAGTGGAGATTTGTAGGCTTAGGGCACCGAAGGATCGTCCAGCAGCAGGCTGAGCCAGCGGGCGAGCTGGACTTTCCGGTCGCGATCCCGATCGGTCGCCGAAGCCGAGTCGGTAAGGTTCGCCAGTTGGTGGGCCAGAATCCGCGCCGCCGCTTCCCGGGGAATATAGATCGTGTCCTGGGGAAGCCCCAGCTCCCAGTTGTCTTGTCGGCGCTCAAGATTCCACCGCTGCACTTGCCCGCGCTTCTTTGGAGCAGGGCTCGTCCCCGACATGTCGACGGTATCCAGCACGCGCACCTCGACCCAGCCCTTGTCACCCTGCACATGGATCTTTTGCACTTGCAGACGGCCGAAGGCGACCAGCGCGGAACGCAGCTTGAACACATCCTGGGACTGAAGGCTGTCTCCTGTGTCTTTGAACTGTTGCAGCAGCGCAGCACTCACCTGCTCCGGCTTCGGCCGCACCGCCTGGACGAGCACCGTTGTAGGAATCGTTGGAATCGCCGGCTGCCCCTCCGGTACTAACGCCGTCAAGTCATCTTCGGGGGTCGTCGCGTCCGCAACCACAATAGCCGGAACCGGGCCGAGCGCATTTCCATTTCGCAGTCCCGCCGGTTTCAAGCTAGGTGAGCGACTCACCACCGCAGGGTGATTCGCCGCCGACAAAACCGGAGCCGGCGCTGGAGCCGGAGCCGCCTTCACGTAGCGGAAAAAGCGAGGCCGCCCGCGGCCCTTCCAATAGATCGAGTCGTAAGGTTGCACGCCGAATCCTGACCGGAGGGCACTGTAAAACGTATGCTGCGCGGGATTCACCACGATTCCTGCATGCCCGGGCCACACGATCAGGTCCCCGGGCTGCGGCCGCGCCACCTGCCGGAACTCGTCGACCCCGGTATACAAGTCCGATGAACTCTCGTAACTGTAGGGAAAGCCGGCTTTTTCGTAGATGGTATGCACCAAGTGAGAGCAATCCGACCTTCCTTGCACCTTGTAGCGGCCGGCGAGCGCCGCGCCCAGAATCGCCAGGCCATCGTCGGTGTTGACCAACTTGGGTGCCAGCCGCGTCTTCGCGGCCTCGGGCCGCACCGTCCGCTGCGCCGGTTGCACGTGCGGCTGGCTCTGCGCCCACAAGGCGCACCCAGCGCCTAGCGCCACCAACCACCCGCAGTCTTTCCTTCCGAACCGCATAAGTCTTTGTACCGTTGCGTCCCCGGACCGCCCAGATACCGGTGGTGCAATCCCGGTCACGAGATTGCACCGCTTTCGATGGACCTTGGAACGTAAAGAGTTGCATGACCATACTCCCTGCCAGTTGAATCCGCAATCCCTGTTAACTCATCTATCACCTGATGAACTCCCTGAACCGTAACCCTGGCAACGACTTGAATTTTCTGTCTTCGTTGGCCGATCCCTCTGGCGCCCCGTCGCCGGCAGCCACTCCCACGGTCCCTGACGCTTCCGTCCTGCCCGACGCCTACTCACGAGCCGTCACCGGCGCGGTCGAAAAAGTCAGCCCGGCCGTCGTGAATATCGAAGTCCATCAATCTGTTCGTTCGAGCCGCCGCGCCGAACCGCAGGAGCGTCAGGGAGGCGGATCCGGATTTATCTTTACCCCCGACGGCCTGATCCTCACCAACAGTCACGTGGTCCACGATGCCAACCGCATCGAAGTCACCATTGCCGACGGGCGCCGTATCACCGCGCGCACCATCGGTGACGATCCCGCCACCGACCTCGCAGTCATTCAGATCGACGGCGCGGGTCTGACCGCGGCCACGTTAGGCGACTCCCAGGGCCTGCGCGTCGGACAACTCGTCATCGCTATCGGCAACCCTTACGGATTTCAATCCACCGTCACGGCGGGTGTAGTCAGCGCTCTCGGCCGCTCGCTGCGTTCCTATTCCGGTCGTCTTATCGAAGACGTCATCCAGACCGACGCTAGCCTGAACCCCGGCAATTCCGGCGGACCGCTGGTCGCCTCCGACGGACGCGTGGTGGGCGTCAACACCGCCACCATTCTGCCCGCCCAGGGCATCTGCTTCGCGATCGGGATCAACACCGCCAAGTTCGTGGCCAGCCGCCTGCTGCGCGACGGCCGTATCCGGCGCAGCTACATCGGCGTGTCGGCCCAGACGGTTCCCATCCACCGCCGCCTGATCCGCTATTACGACCTGCCCAAAGAGACCGGCGTCGTGGTCCTTTCCACGGAGCCCGACAGCCCCGCGAAAAAAGCAGGCCTGCGCGAGGGTGACGTCGTCATTGCCCTCGCGGATCAGGCGGTGGCGGGTGTTGACGACCTCCACCGCCTGCTGAGTGACGTCCGCTCCTCCGGCAAAACCGAACTCACCGTTCTTCGCGGAACCGAAAAGCTCAGCCTAGCGATCGTTCCGGAAGAAGCCCGCGACGCGAACTGAGACTGCCCGGGGCGCGGTCTTCCGCCCCCGGTGTGCTACCCTGCTGGCAACCTCTCCCGCCACTTCGCCGGCCCTATGGAAGGCGCGCCCCAGATTCGTATCGGCACCGCCGGCTGGTCGTACAAAGACTGGGAGGGAGTGGTCTATCCCCCCGAGGTACAGCGCAAGAAAGTCCACGCACTCGAATATCTCGCGCATTTTTTCGATGTGGTCGAGATCAACACCTCGTTCTACGGCCACGTCAAGCCGGAACTGGCCAAGCTATGGGTGCGCAAAGTGGCCTTCAACTCGAACTTCATGTTCACCGCCAAGCTGCACCAGTCGTTCACCCACTCGCCGATCGCAGTGATGGAGCCGACGTCAGCGGCGTCGATTAAGCCCACCGATGAAGACGAGGCCAGGGCGCGCGAAGGCTTGGACGCGCTGGCTTCGGAGGGCAAGCTGGGCGCGCTGCTGATTCAGTTTCCGGTGTCGTTCAAGAACACGAATCTTAATCGCGAATACCTGGAGCGGCTGCTGCGGCAGTTTATCGAGTACCCGCGGGTAGTCGAGGTGCGCCACGACAGCTGGAACAACGAAGAAACGCTGGCCCTGTTCGCGCGCGGAGACGTGGCCTTCTGCAATATCGACCAGCCGACCATCGGCCAATCGCTGGCCCCGACCGAGCACGTGACCTCGACCCTCGGCTACGTGCGCCTGCACGGCCGCAACTACAAAGACTGGTTCAACAGCGATGACCGCGACGACCGCTACAACTATCTCTATCGCGAGAACGAGCTGGGCGCGTGGAAGGACAAGATCGAAACCGTCGCCGCCAAGGCGCAGACAACCTACGTCATCACCAACAACCACTACCAGGGACGGGCTGGCGTGAATGCGTTGGAGTTGAAGGCGATGCTGGAAGGGAAGCGCGTGAAGGCGCCGCCGGGGCTGCTCGAAAACTATCCGGAGTTAAAGAAATTCGCGGACCCCGATTACGAGGCCGCGGATCCGAATTTATCTTTACTCGCGTGAGGGAGAATCATTCAGGGAGACGTGGGGGCACGGGCATTTCCGGGCCTTCCTCGTCTACAACCTTGGTGCAGACTACCGCGATATGCGGGCCACCCTACCCGCTTTTGTTTGAGCGTTGCAGCCTTCGGACAAATCATTCCCAGGCGAGTTTCTCCAGACCAGGCAGAAAAGCATCTCACACCGAGGCCAACGCCGCGGTATCGCTCACTGGCCGAGATGGGCCGCATTCAAGGGAGTGTCATTCTGGACATTCTGATTGACGAATCTGGGAAAGCATCCGTGCTCCGGCTTATCAGGGGCCAACACTCTTTATTGGCACCGGCCGGCATCGCTGCCGCCGAGCAAGCAAAGTATCGGCCTTTCGAATTGAATGGCCATCGGACGCCGGTCAGTACTCTGGTCATGGTGGCCTTCGGGAATTCGGCCGACCACGATGCAGAGGATGAAATGCTTTTCCTGAATGACCTCTGGACGACGGAGGACTCTGCGACGCTGGCCCCCAGACAAGAGTCTGGACCGCGCCGACAGCGAGTTAGTGACGACCTGTCAACAGGTTATCTCGAACCCTGCCCCGAAGAACTGATCGTTGCCACCTGCGTTGTACGGAATGCGGTTAGAAATCTTGCGATGACCTTCTCTGCCGGTGAGCGTGGTGAGAAACGCTTCCTAGTTCGCCGCCACTTCCACTCTCGCGGCGTAGTGCGATTCCACGTAGTCGTTCAGGATGGTGATGAACTCCGCCACGATCTTGTCGCCTTTCAGCGTGGTGAACAGGCGTCCATCCACGTACACCGGAGCTTTCGGTTCTTCGAAGGTGCCCGGGAGCGATATGCCCAGGCTGGCGTGCTTCGATTCGCCAGGGCCGTTGACGACGCAGCCCATTACCGCGACTTTCATCTCTTCGACGCCGGTGTAACGCTCTTTCCATGCGGGCATCTGCTCGCGCAGGTGGGTCTGGATCTGCTCCGCCATTTCCTGGAAAAAGGTGCTGGTGGTGCGGCCGCAGCCGGGGCAGGCCGTGACCTGCGGGATGAAACTGCGGATGCCGAGCGATTGCAGAATCTGCTGCCCCACGCGAACTTCCTCCGTGCGGTCCCCACCGGGAGCCGGCGTGAGCGAGACGCGTATCGTGTCGCCAATGCCTTCCTGCAGAACTACCCCCAGCGCAGCCGCCGAGGCTACGATGCCTTTGGCGCCCATGCCGGCTTCCGTGAGTCCGAGGTGCAGCGGGTAGTCGCAGCGCGCGGCGAGCGAGCGGTAGACGTCGATCAGGTCCTGCACGCCGCTGACTTTCGCGCTCAGGATGATCTGGTCGGGGCGCAGGCCGTACTTCTCCGCCAGTGCGGCGGAGTTCAGCGCGCTCACGACCATGGCTTCCATGGTGACTTCGCGGGCGTCTCTCGGCTCGGGGAGCAGGGAATTCTCGTCCATCATGCGGGTCAGCAGGGCGCTATCGAGCGAGCCCCAGTTCACGCCGATGCGGACCGGCTTCTGATTCTTGACCGCGACCTCGATCATGGTGCGGAAGTTGTCGTCATTCTTCCGGCCGACGCTGACGTTGCCGGGATTGATGCGGTACTTCGCGAGCGCCCGGGCGCACTCGGGATACTTCGTCAGCAGCAGGTGACCGTTATAGTGGAAGTCGCCGATGATGGGCACGCGGATGCCCTGCTTGTCGAGTTCGTCGACGATCGGCGCAACCGCGGCGGCGGCTTCTTCGTTGTTGACGGTGACGCGGACCAGCTCCGAGCCGGCGCGGGCTAGCGCGGCGACCTGCTTGACGGTCGCGGCGATGTCGGCCGTGTCGGTGTTGGTCATCGACTGCACCACAACCGGTGCATCACTGCCAACGCGCACCCCACCAATTGACGCCGTAACGGTTTTTCTGCGGCGAATGTCTGCCATGGGAAGTACCAGTTTAACACGCGGAAAATGGGCTCGTCGCGCCGCTAGCGAGCTTGCCAGAAGCGAACGGTTGATTTGCTCGGGGCCGGCGTTTCAGCGATGTTAGAGCGTTGTTTGATGAGGGTGACAAGCTGGTTGGCTTCGGCTTCGTCGAGGCCGCTTGCGAATGTGATCGTCTTCGCACCATAGTCGAAGGCCATGCCACTGTCGCGGTGCGAACGGCCAGCACCCATCTCCGGCTGAAAGCGCAGGTTCCATATCTGTTGACCCAGATACTGCTTTGAAGCCCCGACGCCAAATATTTCCTTCCGAAGTTCAACTTTGTTGCTCTGCAGAGACACCACGTCGCGGCCGCCCAGCATTCGAAGACAAGCGATAACCACCCAGATTTCGCCGAGCGCCCATCCAGCCATCCAGAAGGCACTGAAGAGTTCGAAATGAAGTAGCAGATGGTGTAGGACCTGCAGTCCTCCGTATGTCCACCCGCAGAGCCAAACTGTAAAGAATGCCAGAATGAACCAACTCCGCTTCATCGGGATGGAGATCCGAAGGCCTCCGGCTTCCTCAGAAATATTTGACCGCATCGGAAATGGCTGCACTAGCGTAGGCATTGCGACTAGCGAACCTCTGTAGAGTTTCTTAAAACACGAATCCGCCGACAGTGCAATACATTTTGCGGGGAAAAATCGAATGACCACTAAGGACACAAAGGAATCACGAAGGCCCAATCCAAACGCCTTCGTGCTACCTTTATGTCCTTTGTGGTTAAGCTCTTGACTTCAACTGCCCAGCGGCCAGCGCTTCACGATGTCGTTGTAGATCACCGTCACCGCGAACAACACCAGAAAAACAAACGCCGCCTGGTAGATGCGTTCTTTGATCTGCAGGCTGATATCACGCCGCATCAGGCTCTCGATCAGCAGCAGCAGGATCACACCACCATCCAGAATCGGGATGGGCAGCAGGTTGAAGATGCCGAGGTTCAGGCTGATGCCCGCCGTCAGACCGAGCAAGGGCGTCCAGCCCTTTTCCGTCACGGCGTGGCCGATCGCGCTGCCGATGCCGATCGGCCCTTCCACCTGCCGCATCGAAACCTTGCGCTGCACCATCTTCTGGATCAGTTCGAGCAGCACAAACGAGTAGCGTTTGTTGTCTTCGAGCGAACGCTGGAAGGCAGGAATCAGAGACAGCCTTCCGATCTTCATCAGCGGCGTGCTCTCGAACCCCACCCGGTACCGCTTCTGCTTTTCTTCGTTGCCTGCCAGCACCGGTTGCAGCGGGAACGTGAGTTTCTGCCCGTTGCGCAACACGTCGACGCTGACCACGCGATCCCTCGTCTGTTGCAGCGTGTCGATCAGGGCCTCGATCGCGGGGACGGGGTTGCCGTCCACAGCGACGATCAGGTCGCCTTCGCGGATGCCGGCTTTAGCCGCCGGCATGTCCTTCTCTACGTCGGCCACGATGATGGATTCGTCAGCATTCCATCCGGCGTTCCCGATCTCAGACGTCGAGACCGGCTTGGGAACGATGGTCTTCTCCAGAACCTGGCCGCCCCGATTGACGGTGACCGGCAGCTGCTCGTTTGGGTTCAGCATGACCTTGAGGCCAATCTGTTCCCAGGTGGGGTTCTGGATACCCGCAATGCGGGTCACGCGATCCCCGGGTTGCAGGCCACCCTGTGCGGCCGGCGAATCGGGCTTCACCCAGGCGATGACGCCGGGCTGGTCGATAAACGCCGGGTACTCGTAGTGCACCATGTAGACCACGGTCAACAGGCCCACCGCCAGCACGATGTTCATGAACGGGCCGGCAATGGCGATCACGAAACGCTGCCAGCGCGGGTGGTTCAGGAATTCGCCCGGGTCGTCGGTGCGCTCGTCCATCGGGTTCTCGCCCGACATCTTGACGTAGCCGCCCAGGGGGATCGCGCTGATGCGATAGTCGGTGTCGCCCTTGCGAAACCCCAGCAGCCGTTTGCCGAAGCCGATCGAGAACACTTCGACCCGTACCTTGAAGAGCTTGGCAGCGGCGTAGTGGCCCCACTCGTGGATCAGGATCAGGAGGCCGAGCACAACCGCCATGGCGGGCAGCGCCACTGCTATCGAATCAAGAAAATGAGGCATAACTTTCGATTACTCCCCCGGACAGGATAACGAAGTTGCGTGCGGCATGGGGGAAGTACCGCGGTGATACCACTCCACTCGCCCATGGGCAACTCGGCGAGCTTCCAGGTCTTGCTCGAGCACCTGGTGAATAGATTCTATTTTCCCAGTTTTCGTTGCAGAAAGCACGTCCTCAATGACTCTGGGAATGTCATCGAAGCGGATCTGGCCCTCCAGGAACGCCGCTACCGCCACTTCGTCGGCGGCGTTCAGCGCTACCGGTTTCGCGCCTCCGGCCTCGGCAGCCTCGTAGGCCAGTTCTAAACATCTGAATTTCCTCATATCCGGCGGGTAGAAGTCCAGCTGACGTAAGTCCATGACCGGGAACCGGAGGTCGGATGGAATTCGTTCCGGGTAGGTGAGCGCGTAAAGAATGGGCAACCGCATGTCTGTCACCGAGAACTGAGCAAGTATGCTGCCATCGACGAACTCGACCATGGAGTGAATCGTAGACTGGGGGTGCACAATGACTTCCACCTGACTCGGAGGTACATGGAACAACCGGCATGCCTCAATGACCTCGAAGCCCTTGTTCATCAGGGTAGCCGAATCGATGGTGATCCGCCTACCCATCTTCCAGGTAGGATGATTGAGGGCCTGCTCCACGGTAATGTTCGCGAATTCCGATTGCGGCGTTTTGAAGAACGGGCCGCCCGAGGCGGTCAGCCAGATGCGCTGGACTTCTTCCTTGCGGCCCCCGCGCATGCACTGGTGTATCGCGTTATGTTCGCTGTCGATGGGAAGAAGGGGCTTGCCGTGCTTGCGGGCCTCCGCGGTGATCAACTCGCCAGCGGCTACCAGGCATTCCTTGTTCGCCAGGCCTAGAGTCTTTCCCGCTTTGACCGCTTCATAGGTGGCCTCGAGGCCGGCGACTCCAACGATCGCGCTAACGACAAAGTCCACATCCGGGTGAGTGGAAACGCGCACCGTGCCGGCCGGGCCGTCGACGACTTCAATCTCCTTGTGGCCCTGAGCCCTGAGACGTTTGCGGAGGGCATCGGCGCTCGCCCCGCTCGCGACCGAGAAGACGCGCGGCTTCCATCGCAGAGCCTGTTCGTAGGCGGCTTCGACGTTGGCGCCGGCCGCCAGTGCGATGATCTGGAAACGGTCCGGGTAAGATTCGACCACGCTGAGAGTGCTGCGTCCGATAGAGCCGGTCGAGCCTAGGATGGCGATATTACGCATGCGAATGTTCAGTTTACGCGCAGAAATCCCAAGGCGCTACGGCAGCCTAATGGGCGTACAAGCAAGGCAACATTCGCGGTACACCCAGGATCACTGGCAGAGACGGGCTTGCCCCCTCTCAGACGCGGCAAGCCGCGTCTCTACCCCAAAGTTTCTCGCAAAGTTGCAGGGCGTGCCCTTCCGATTCCAGCCTGCTGGTTGTCAGTGTACCTCGCAACTATCGCATCACCCGCCACGCCGCATAAAACCAAAGGACCGGCGTGGCGAACAGCAAAGCATCGATCCGATCCAACATGCCGCCGTGGCCAGGCAGAATCGTCCCCGAATCCTTGACGTTGGCGCCGCGCTTGATCAGCGATTCCACCAGGTCCCCGAGTTGCGCCGCGAGGTTGAGCGTTGCCGTCAACAGCAGCACCGGCAGCGGAGCGGGCCTTTCCAGAGAGAAGATTCCATCCCGCCGCTGAATCAGCCCCCATTCCAGAAAGCGCGTGCTCAGCTGGGTTGCGTAGTAGAAGAGCAATCCGCCCACCGCCAGGCTCGCGACCATCGAGGCAACGGCTCCTTCCCAGGTTTTCTTCGGACTGATCCGCGGGGACATGAGGTGGCGGCCGATCGACCGCCCGACGAAGTAGGCGAGAATGTCTCCTGCCCACACCACCAGCAACAAATAGAGAATCAAAAACGCGCCCGCCCACTGCTGCCGCAACTGCACCAGCATGGCGAGCGGCAGAACGATGTAGGCGAAAGCGAACGCCGATGCTGCGGCGGCGGGATAGCCGGTGCTCAGGTCCGCGCGGCGCGTGGCGATCGACAGGAAGACAAACCCCGCGATCGTCGCCGCAAAGGCCGCCGCGATCCCGAAGATTTCCGTCGAGAGCAGCGGCTTGTCCGCGCCCATCCCGATCGTCAGCAGAAGAAAAAACAGAATTACAAAGCCGTAGGTGGGTCTCCGCAGCGGCGGAACGCCATAGTCTTCAACCAGCTTCAAAAACTCACGCACGGTGAGCAGAGCAATCGCGGCGGTGACGATTGCCACCAATGCCACCGGCGCCCGCAGCACCAGCAGCAGGACAATGGGGATCAGGACCACTGCCGTCGCGATTCGTTTGATCAATGGGAAGTCGCCTTAGCCTCGTGCTGCCTGCGAGGCGTGGTGATGCGCGTGGTCGTCGTTCAGGCCACCGTAGCGGCGTTCGCGTTTCTGGTACTCCGCGATGCCTTCCAGCAGGTGCTGGCCGCGAAAGTCGGGCCACAGGGTCGGTGTTACATAGATTTCCGCGTAGGCCAGTTGCCAGAGCAGGAAATTGCTCAGGCGCATCTCGCCGCTCGTGCGCACGACCAGGTCCGGATCGGGCAGGTTCTTCGTATACAGGTGGCGGCAAACGGCTTCCTCATCCACCTGCAAGTGATCTAAGCCACCGTTGTTTGCCGCCGTTTGCACCAGCGAGCGGAACGCGTCGACCAGTTCGGTGCGCGCGCTATAGTTAAGCGCGAGCGTCAGCACCATGCCTGTGTTCTTCGCCGTCGCCTCACGCGCCCACTGCATGCGCTCCTGCACCGCCTCGGGCAGCTCCTGCTGGCGGCCGATGTACTCGAGGCGGATGTTGTTCTTGTTAAGCGTGGGAACCTCGAGTTTCAGGTAGCGACTGAGCAAGCGCATCAGGAAGTCGACTTCGCTCTTCGGCCGCTTCTTCCAGTTTTCTTCGGAGAAGGCATACAACGTAAGCGCCGGAATATGGATGCGCGCGGCCGTCTCCACCGTCGAACGCACGGCTGCCACCCCCGCCCGATGTCCCGCAATGCGCGGCAGGTGACGGCGGCGCGCCCAGCGCCCGTTGCCGTCCATGATGATGGCGATGTGTTTTGGGAGCCGTCCCGGATCCAGGTGCCGGTAAATGTCTGCTTCCTTGCGATCCAGCCCGGCGGGAATCGTAGCCTGCAACGCTATCCCCTTCTAATTCAAGACGCTAACATACGGTCTGCGATATAGCAATGACGCGTGGACCGGGCGGCCGTGCGGAGTGTTCTGTGGCGGAACCTTCACCACGGAGGTCGCAGAGGCACGGAGAACTTCTTTTCATGTTTCTCTGGGTCTCGTGACTCCGAGGTGGATGACTCGTTCCTCACAGGCGTGGTTGCATTCGTCTTGCAATCCTGCATTTCATCCCACACAATAGCCCGCCCCCCTTCAACCTTGTGCCTCCGCCCTCCGACAACCCGCGCCTTACTCCCGTCTTCTCGCGGGTCTTGGTGCTGCTCTCGCTCTCGATCTTTATCAACTACATCGACCGCAGCAATCTCTCCATTGCGGCGCCGTTACTGAAAGACGAGCTTCACATCTCGGGCACTCAGCTCGGGACGCTCTTGTCGGCGTTCTTCTGGACTTATTCGATTTGTCAGCTGCTCTCCGGCTGGCTGGTGGACCGGTTCGATGTGAAGTGGGTCTTCGCGGCCGGATTCTTCCTCTGGTCGAGCGCGACCGCCGTCACCGGCCTGGTGCACACGCTGACGCTGCTCCTGGTGGCGCGGGTTGTGCTGGGAATTGGCGAGTCGGTCGCCTATCCCTCGTACTCGAAAATCATTGCGTTGCACTGCCCGGAAGGACGGCACGGTTTCGCCAACTCGATGATCTCCGTGGGCCAGACGCTTGGGCCCAGCTTTGGGTTGCTGTTCGGGGGAAGCGTGGTTGCCATTTACGGCTGGCGTCCGTTCTTCATCGTCCTGGGCGGTCTGTGCCTGTTGTGGCTGGTGCCGTGGGTTTGGTGGATGCCCGCGAGCGGTCCGCGAAAGATCGCCAATCGCGAAGGGCAGAGCGCCGGCACGCTGGAAATTCTTCGCCAACGATCGGCGTGGGGAACCTTTCTCTGCCTGTTCTGCGTGAACTACTTCCAGTATTCGATGGTCACGTGGCTCCCGTTTTACCTGGTCCGGGAACGCAGTTCCTCTATGTCGGCAATGGCCAGGATCGGAGCCGGCTTCTTCCTGCTGGCAGCAATCTCGGCCAGCGTGTGCGGATGGCTGGCAGATCGCTGGATTGCGGCTGGTGGAACCCACACTCGCGTGCGCAAGACGTTTGTCGCGGGCGGGGGTGCGGCGATGGGAGCCTTCCTCGCGCTCTCTGTATTTTCTCCGCGCGGCGCATACCTCTGGGCGCTTATGTTTTCGGGATTCGCGTTCGGGGTGGCCATTTCGAATTTCTGGGTCATCACCCAGCGCCTGGCGGGTCCGCAGGCCTCGGGGCGCTGGACCGGAATCGAGAATTTCATGGGCAATCTGGCGGGAGTCGTTGCGCCCACCGTAACCGGCATTCTGCTCGACCGCACCAGCCACTTTCTGTGGCCGTTTCTGATCGCTTCCATGCTCATGTTTGTGGGCGTGCTGTCCTGGCTCTTCATCGTGGGGCCGATCGAACCGGTCGACTGGCAAAAGCGTGCCGCTGCAGTTGCGATTTCCGCGTAGCCAGCCTGCAGGCTTCGTAACCGCCGCTGGGCTGTCACCGGGGCCGGCCGTCACTCCGCAGAGGGACCTTGATCACAGCCCGGGCGTTACTCGACGGCACATGCCGCCACGCCCGACCGACAGCCGCGCGAAAAGGTGGTCGCCGTAGTCACCCTGGCCCACCTCCCCCAGGTCGCCCACCAGATGGGCCGCTCCCTCACCCCGGAAGAAGCAACGGCTTTCCTCAACCAGAACGGTCGCGCCAACGAGATGTGGAAACGCATGATGCAGGCCGGCGAAGACTCCATCAAGTCTTCGCTCCAGACGCGCGACCCGCTCGTTCTCGCGCGCCCATCCGCCTGCCGCGGCCCCGCCGCGTCTCCACCCTGAATGTTCCGCCATTGTCTGTAACGATGAACCGTCTGCCGAGATCCACAAAACATTCTTGGCCCTCCTTCGTGTCCTTTGTGGTAATCCTTGAACCCGTCATGCCCGTCGTCATCGGTCTGCTCCGCGGTGTCAACCTTGCCGGCCACAACCAGATCAGGATGGAGGTTCTCCGCGACCTGTGTGACTCCCTCGGCCTGCGCGATTCGCGAACCCTCCTGCAGAGCGGCAACGTCGTCTTCCGTACCACGGGGCGCAATCTCGCTCGCCTCGCCGCACGCATCGAAGACGCCATCGAGAAGAAGGCCGGCTTTCACTGTAGCGTTATTTTGCGCACTCCAACCGACCTGAAAGACGTGATCGCCAGAAACCCTTTCGCCAGTCGCGAGGGCCTCAATCCCGGCAAGCTCATCGTGACCTTTCTCCCGACCGATCCCTCCCCCGAGGTGCGCGACGCCGTGCGCGCCCTAAAAACTGATCCGGAGGAAGTTCGTGTCCACGCCCGCGAGGTCTACACCTATTTCCCCGACGGCATGGGACGATCGAAACTGGTGCCTGTGATGGAGAGAATCCTGAAGAAATCCGGGACGGGAAGAAACTGGAACACGGTGACGAAGCTGCTGGAGATGGCCGAAGCGCTGGAAAATGCTCGCTGACGGACAAGGATGTGTCCGCCGCCCGCTCCGACCACCTCGGGGCCGCACCAAAAGGGCAAGACTGTTTCGGGAAGAGGAACCTCTCTGGCAGCCGTCGGCCTAGCGGAAGTAAACCCACGCCGCAACCGCGACTAGGACAACCACGATGATCCAGAGGGACGAATCGCTCATTCCTGTTTTCTTGGCCATGTCTAATTTTAACCTCGATAAACATCCCTGCAAAACTTGAAACGACAGATGGAATTACCCAGGTTAACAGCGGATCGGGCATACAGCCCCAACTAACTCTAAGGCCGCCCCCACAGCGAAACCTTCTCGCTGGCGGAATTTCGTGGCGGAGGTGTCGCCACAAGAATCTTCAGTAGAAAGCCAGCCCCACCCAGTACACACCCGTCGGATATGTGTTCGTCCGGGCGTAGCAGACGCCGACAGCGACGTTGCGCACGCGATGATCGCCAATCAGCCGAGCGGTGTTTGCCGGCAGAACTTCCGGATGCAGGTTGGTATAGCTGACCACGCTGTAGTGCTGCGCCAATTGGTGCATCGTGCGCGTCCCCAGGCGATCTTCTTGCGCCATGGAACACACCGCGTCCCGCAAGACCGAGTCCGCCTTGCGCTCGAGCGCCGGCAGGTGCGCCGCACTGCGCGAGCGGCCCACAGCGTTCAGAATCGCGGCTTCGGTCTGCTCCGTGCTGTAGGCCGGAACGCTGTGGCCAAAATCCTGCACCACGAAAAGCCGGGCCCCGCTGCGGATCACGCCGAATCCGGCAACGTTGTAGCTCGCATCCATCAGGTTCTCGCGGTGCGGCGGGGAAAGCATCAGGTGTTCGTGCGCCTGCTCGGGACTCAGGTCGAGCGCCACGTTTTCGCCGGCACGATCCAGATGCAGGGCGCTGGCCGAAGCCAGCCGAAGAGGCAGGGAGGGCTCGCCATCGAATTGGTGGGAGAGCTGTTGCTGCTGGGCCATCACGTCGGCGTGCGCGCGCGCCGCCTGCGTCAGCCCCGGATCGAGTTGCAGCGCGGGCGCGCCGGTTCGTGCGCGCGCCTGGTTCGCCATCTCGAGCAGCTGCTGTTCCGCTTCCGGATCGAAACTTGGGGAGGGCGTGTAATCGGAGGCAACCGCGCGATCGGAAGTCTTCGAGGACGCCGGTTTCACTCTCACTTGCGCCGGCGGAGCACCGGTGGCCAGCACCAGCGTGACGGTAATCAGGGCCCGTAGCATCTTCTTGTGCCCACTCGCCAGGCCCTGGGAGGCTGCTACGTCGGAGCACGAACTTCTTCTTTGCTACACAACCACTCTAGCCTCTAGAATCCAAGTACAGCTAATTACCAATGGCCATAGAACTGATCGCCGTGCTTGTGGGCGCAGCGTTTGGTATTGCGCTTGCTTGGCTCGGTCTGCGCCAGCGCTCGGCCGGCACCGAAGCGCGCTTGTCCCTGATTGAGAAGGATTTAGCCACGTCCCGCGACGAAGCCGCGCGGCAGCAGGAAGCCAACTCCCGGCTCCGCGAGCAGTCTGCGGCTCTCGAGTCGACCCTCCAGCACGAACGTCAGTCCGCGGCCGAAAAACTCGAGCTCATCAACCGCGCCACCGACGAGTTGCGCGAGGCCTTCCAGGCGCTCGCCTCGGACGCGCTCAAAAGCAACAACCAGTCGTTCCTGCAGCTCGCCCAGGCCAGCCTCGAAAAATTCCAAAGCGAAGCCAAGGGCGATCTCGAAGCTCGCCAGAAAGCGGTAGAAACGCTGGTCGCGCCCATCAAAGAATCGCTCAACAAAGTCGACAGCCAGATTCAGCAGATCGAGAAAGAGCGCAGCCAGGCCTACGGCACGCTCACCGAGCAGGTGCAGTCGCTGATCGGCACGCAGAAGGCGCTGCAGACCGAAACCGGAAATCTGGTGAAGGCGTTACGCACGCCGTCGGTGCGCGGGCGCTGGGGTGAAATCCAGCTCAAGCGCGTGGTCGAGATCGCTGGTATGGAAGCATACTGCGACTTCGACGAGCAGGTCACCGTCACCACCAGCGACGGTCGCCTGCGTCCTGACTTGGTGGTGAAGTTGCCCGGGGGGAAGAACGTCGTCGTCGACGCGAAGACCCCGCTGCAGTCCTATCTCGAAGCGATCGAGGCCAGCGATGACGAACTGCGCCGCGACAAACTCGCCGAGCACGCCCGCCAGGTCCGAGAGCACATGCGCGCCCTTGCCTCGAAGGCCTACTGGGAACAGTTCAACCCCAATCCTGAATTCGTCGTGATGTTTCTGCCCGGCGAGACCTTTTTCAGCGCCGCGCTCGAGCAGGATCCCGGCCTGATCGAACAAGGTGTCAGCCAGCGTGTGATCGTAGCGTCCCCGACCACGTTGATCGCGTTGCTCAAGGCCGTGGCTTACGGATGGAATCAGGAGAAACTTGCGCGCAACGCCCAGCAGATCAGCGCGCTCGGCAAGGAATTGCACGACCGCCTGCGCAGCATGTCGATCCACATGGACAACCTGCGCAAAGGCCTCGACCGCGCCGTCGAGTCTTACAACCGCGCCGCCGGTTCTATGGAAAGCCGCGTGATGGTCACCGCGCGCAAGTTCCCTGAACTCGGCGCGCCCATCACCGAAGCCATCCCCGAACTCGACCAGATCGAAACCACTACTCGCACCCTCTCACTCGACTGGGGCGAGGAGACCACCGAGGAACTGCCTTTCGCGCCCACGAAAGACTCCGATCCGGATTCCTGAGGACGCCAGCGGCTCACTCGATCTCGTCCGTCTCTTCCTTGTCGTCCTTCACCCCTCCGCCGGGAAACTTGACCACCTCAACGCGCAGGGGAGCGTTGCTGTCCCCCGCCGGCACGTCCAGCAGGAGAAAGTGATGGAATCCCCCATCCGCCTCGGCCAGGCCTTTCACCAGCGGGGCTCCCAGTCCGCCGGTCAGACGCACTGGAATTCCACCTTGCGTGTACGCAGCGTACATGTGGCTGTGGCTCACGAACACGATCGCCACCCCGTACTGCTGAAACAGGGCAAGCGCGGCATCGGAGTCTTTCACCGCTGGTGAGCCATCCTCGTCCATGGCGTGGCTGGTCACCGGATTGTTCGCGAGCCCTTTATGCATCCCGGCCACGATGACTTTGTTCGCGGCCCGCGCAGCCTTCAGGTCATCGCCCAGCCAGGCCAGCTGAGCGGCGCCGAAGCCCTCCTGGTGTCGGCTGACGTTGTCCACTGCGACGTAGTGCACCGTGGGGCCGATGTCGGCGCCGTAGGCCACTTCCGCGATGGGCGCGAGCTTCAACCCCTGCGTGGCCAGGAAGTCCTCCTTGAATTCGTCCACCGCGTGCTTGCCGCCCGGCAGCCGGATCGCACCGAGAAATTCCACTTCGTGGTTTCCGATCAACGGGTAGAACGGGACCCCTTGTAGATCGACGAGCTGGCGTTTGACCAGCTTGTCCGCGCTGCGGTCGATTTCGAGGTCTCCGAGAAACAGAAACGCGTGGGCCCCGCGCTTCTTGGCCTGCCGGAAAGCCCATGGCAAAACGCCCAGGTGATCGTCGCGCGAATCGCCGCCGATCGCGAGCCGGGTCACGCCCGGCGGCGGTTGGTCGGGCAGGGGATCGCTCTCTTGAAAAGCGGAGCAACAATCCGCACTCCTGATGCTGCTGGAGCGGCCACTCTTGCGCCTGCTCACCAGAAGGCTGAGCAGTAACATGGCCACAACCGCCGCGAACAACACGACGAGGCCTCGTTTTCTCATGGCTGGCTCTCTCTGAGGTGGATTGTCCTAGGAACCCGGGGTAGGAATCAGAGTGTACACCTCGGCATCACGTTCGCAGCCGGAGAATCCGCCGCTCGAAAAATACCGTGTCAAGCCCCAAATTGGGGCTCGAATGCAAGTGACTCGAACAAGCCAAATCTGGTTGGGCTAATCGGTTCAGGTATCGAAATGGAAGTAGATGGCACGCATCGCGCGTCCTCGGGATAACGGAGCGACGCGAGTCGGACTCCAGACCTGAGGGGCTGTGCCGGACATCAGAGCGGGCTTACCGTCCGTGGCATCGGACGAATAGCGCAGCGGGAGTGATCACTCCATATCGGGTGCCGCTGGCAGTCGTCGATCGCTAGTCATCGGTCGTGGGCTTTCAGCGGAGAGAAATGCGGAAGTGGATGAAAGAAATAAGACATAAGGCAAACATTGACCGTAATCGATCTAAATGTTTGTATAAGAAAGCGAAGGAAAGCAAATTCTGGGCCAGAAGAAAGCTGACGGCTGATGGCTGAGAGCTTGTAGAACCGGGAACTGAGACCTGCTCCTAAGCCCTACCCTGTTACCGCGAGCAGCGCATCCTTGCGCGTCCGCTCGTCCCGCGGTTGCACCTCCCACACCCCATCAAACTTCACGAAGTAAGGTTCGACCGAAATATCGGGAAACTGCGCCACCAGCAGATTCGCCGCGCGGTGCAGCTCGCCGCGATGATGCTCGGCTTCGGCCGCGCGGTCACCCTTGAAATTCGCGAGGCCGCCATAGGTCGCGCAATCGGAGTGGCTCATCAGCAGCACGCGCTTGGTGTGGTGCAGGCGGATCGACATGCGCACCTGCTCGAGGATGAAGTCCTGCTCGAAATCGTTGCGTGGCGACGCCAGTGTCTTCGCGCCTCCGGCCACGACGATCATGTCGCAGCGCTCGATGCCCTGCTTGCGCAGAAACTTCCGCACCGCCGTGCTGATGCGATGGTCAAAGCAGCACAGCACCGCGGCATCGGCCACGTACGGGTCGGCGGGCGAATCGAAATGGAAGATCTTGCGCATTCAGCTTCTCCATCGATTGTATCCTGCGCGGCAAGTTTCGGCCTCACGCTGCGTGGTCCGGCTTCGTCGCCTCCCGCGAGCGATACCGCTCCAGGTCCGCTGCGTCCTTTACACGCTTGACCGACAAGGGGAAGGAATGTTCCATCTGCGTTCAGGTGCCGCTAATGGTGTTGGCGTCGGCGCTGACCTGCTCACGATACGATCCACTCACCGCGTCGACCACCAGCACGAGATTCGAATCCTGCAACGCAACCGTGTTGACCGGGATTCCGTTCGCGCCTTGATCAACGCTGTCGAGCGTGGCCTTCCAGGTGCCGTCTTCGGCCTTGCCCAGGTGTAGCACCAGGCGCAACTCGGCTGGGCCTGCCTTAAGCGTTCCCCGCCAGTCGCCGGCGATGTTCTGGGCGTGGGGTGAGAGAGCTAGCGACAACCACAACGTGACGATTGTGACGTTCCTCCTCATGGCGGTCTCCTGTTTGTAAAATGCAAGAATCTCCGTTCCCTTCCCAGGAAGCACAATCGTCCCTTGCTGTAGCACTCGGAAGTGCGATGAGCCAGATACGCTACGCACGCTTCGACTTCAGCTCGGCCAGAAGCTGCTCGATGCGGTCTTCTTTTTCCAGTGCGGCCAGGCGGTCTTCGACGTCGTCGACGGCGATCTCGGCCTTGGCCTGGCTCACAGCTTCCTCGCGCACGACTTTGTGTTTCATGCGGTCGAAGGCCGCGGCTTTCGAGCCGTCGCCGATGTTGATCTTCGCGTCGCTGGCTTTGCCGACAGCGCGGGCGCGGCGATGCTGCGCGATCAGCAAGTCGGCCTTGGCTTGCGCTTCGGTCAGCTTCTGGTCGAGCTGGCGCAGCGCGGTCTTCAGGTTTTCGACCTGGGCCTTCTGGTCCGTCACCTGTTGCCCGAAACTTGCGCTCAGGTCGCGATAGCTCTCAACGCGTTGCAGTGAGGCGCGCGCCAGGTCGTCTTGCTTCTTGTCGACCGAGAGTTCGGCTTTTCGCATCCACTCCGCTACTTTGTCTTCATTTTCTTTCTGTTTCTTTTCGAGCAGGTGCTGGTCCGCGATGGCGATGGCCACCTGCGTCTTCACCTGCAGCAGCTGGTTCTGCATGTCGAGGATGACTTGCTTGATCATCTTTTCCGGATCCTCAGCCTTGTCGATGAGATCGTTCAGGTTGGCCCGGACTAGTGTGGAAACGCGCTCGAGTAATGCCATATGGGGCTCCTTGTGCGCCGGTTAAACCGGCGAGCTTCAGTGAATGAAAAAGTCATACGGTGAAGGCGTAGCGATCCAGACCGGCCCCGAGTCATACGGAGCCGCCCGTGAGGGCGGTGACGAAGCATTGACAGGGGAAAGTACAGGCCGGGTATAGGTCTGTCCGACTTCCCGTGTCCGTTCATCATCGACGTGCGTCCTTGGACTTCCCGATACTACGGCGTGCCTACCAATGGCGCGGCGCGGTTTACGTTTCGGTTCCAAGTAGGTCGGCTCTGGCGTCGCACCCGGTCGCGACGCGGCCAGAACGCCCGTGTGCTCTGGGACCGGATGCGGTGCCTGATCGACCGCTGGTTGCCTCCCGCTCGCACTTGTCATCCTTATCCCCTGCGCCGCATGGGCGTTATTACCTGAGGTAAGAGTCGGATGCGGCAATTCCGCTTGTCCGGATCGGTGGAGGGGATTATGGGCAACCATGATTCCTACTCCGACGGTAAAATGGGTCTTAGGTCTCAGGTGTCAGGATTTACTTCCGGCTCCTTTTTCGGTTCTCAGATGGTCAGCCATCAGCTCGCAGTGATCCTTGCTCGTAGCTCATCGCTCGGAGCGGCATGATTTGTGCCCGCGTGTTGTCTGGCTTCGCACTCGGGACATTTCTTGCGGCCGACCGATGCACCGGCCGCGATGCCTACGAAGATTCCGGCAAGGAGCCACACTGCAACGTGGCTGGAGAGAATTGCGGCCAGGGTTCCGATCGCGATTCCAATCACGATGCTCAGCCCCATCGACTTCGATTTGCTCGCTGCTGCCATACGCCATTCCTTTTTCGTTTCGCTCCCATCGGTTTTCGCCGACTGAAGTTCGACGAGGGCGAGACGCCTCTTCGGCAAGTTCAGGGCAGGCCCTCGCGACAGCCGGCAAGATCCCGGCGCTACCTAGAACGCTCACTGCGACGCCCCGGTGTTCCTGCGACGTGATCCGACCGAGGACCATGCCGATCGCTGTGCCTAGCGCCACACCGACGGCCAAGTTATGCGTGGCGACTCCCAAGGCCGCGCCAGCTCCGGCTCCCAACGCAAGACCAGTGGCGAAGTTGAATTTCGGTTTCACGGGTCACTCCTTTTCTCTGCCAGGTGACTAGCGGGGGACGACCTTGCGCCTGTCCCCTCTCGCTTACTTCTTCCCGCCGTTGTCGGAGGGCTTGTCGGCCTTGTCACCGATCTGGCGAACTTTGCCGAGCATGTCGCCGAGGTTCATGCCGGTGAGCGTCTCGAACAGCGCCGGAACCTGAGCGGCCATCTTGGTCAGGTCGCCGGTAATTTTGTTCAAGCCGGCTGCCTCGCCGTTGCCGGTTGAGACCACGGTGATCTTGTCGACGTTCGCGAGCGGACTCGCGAGCGCCCGGACCACCTCCGGCAAGCCGGTGAGGAGTTTGTCGATGACCGCCGCCTGGTTGTATTCCTGGAAGGCCTCGGCTTTCACGTTCATGGCCTTCGCTTCGGACTCACCTTTCTTGAATATGATTTCGGCTTCGGCCTCGCCCTGCTGGCGGATCGACGAAGCGTGACCTTCGGCTTCGGCCATGAGGCGCTGCTTTTCGGCCTGCGCCAGGGTCTCGATACGCTGACGCTCGATTTCGGCCTGCTTCAGCACGGTGGCGATCAGTTCTTTTTCGCGGCGCATGATCTCGGCTTCCTGCACCTTGACCTGGCCTTCTTTTTCGACTTGCTGCACGCGCACGCTTTCAGCGATGACCTGCTGTTGCATGACGTTGGCCTGGATGTCGTAGGCCTTGTCGGCCTGGGCCTGCTGCTTCTTGGTGACTTCGAGGTACTGCGCTTTCTTGACCTCGAGGTCGCGCTGGGCTTCGGCCTGCTTGGCCTGCGACAGCGTTTCGGCCAGAACCCGCTCCTGGTCGGCTTGCGCTTTGGCAACCGCGGATTCGCGCGTCGCCACGGCGCGCTTGATCGCAGTATCGCGCTCGGCTTCGGCGGTGGCCACGTCGGCGTCGCGCTTGATTCGCGCAACGTCCGGCTTGCCCATGTTGGTGATGTACTCGTTCTTGTCGCGGACTTCCTTGATGGTGAACGAAATTACTTCGAGCCCCATCTTGCTCATGTCGTCCGCACAGGTGGCGCGCATGCGCTCGCCCACCATCTCGGGCTGCTTCACGATTTCTTCCACCGTGAGCTGGCCGATGATGCCGCGCAGGTGGCCTTCCATCACCAGCCGGATCAGGCCTTCGCGCTCCTGATCGGTCTTGGTCAGGAACTGCTCGGATGCGGTCAGGATCGATTCGACGTCGGACTTGACCTTGATCTGAGCGACGGCTTCGACGGTGACCGCCACGCCCTGCTTGGTGTAGAGATCCTGCTGCGGGGCCACGTCGAACGACATCAGTTCGAGGGAAAGCTCGCGACAGATTTGGACCATCGGCCATACGACGGCCCCGTGACCTTTGACCACGCGGGTGCCGCCGAACCCGTAAATGATGAGCGCTTCATGCGGGCCCGCCTTGCGGTAGAGCCTGGCGAGAAAACTCATCAGGAACATCGTGATCAGGACGACGATCCCCACGACGACCCAGACTTCAGTGTGAATGCCGAACGTCATATCTCCTCCTCGCAATGCTTGCGAAACTGTTAGACCGTTATGAATGAGCGAACTGCTTCATCGCGTCCAGGTCGCGCACGATGCGCGCCGGATCGTTGTGTCCCAGAAAAACTTCGCCTTCAAGCGTGGTGATGTGCACGACCTGGTTGCCCCAGACATAGGCGCGCGTGTTGCCGACCCCGCGAATGCCGTAGCCGCGCAGCGCGTTCCAGTTTTCAATGCCGTAGCGGCCGATCTGGTCGCGTGAAATCGAGCGCAGCCGGAAGCCGAGCGTACTGATCTCAAGGCCTGCCGGAGTGAAGCGATATTGGAAGCCGCTCCAGGCATGGGCTGCGATCAAAAGGAAGAACAGGCACAATGCGCCCATCCCGATGCGCACCCCGGTCTGCGGGATCGCGGCCAGAATCGCAAGCTCGACAACGGCCAGCGTTGCGAAGAGCACAGCGAACCGGCGCGAGCCGTGGGTTTCCTCGGCCAGCGTTTGACCTTCCGGAAGAGCTGCCCCCCGCTGGGTGCGGATGTAGATCAGCGTGAAAAGCACGATCGCAACAGGAACTCCGAGCAGGACGGGCGCCGCGGTGACGGGATTTCCCGTCAGGTTGTGCTGGAGGATGCCGTTGTTCACGTAGAACATGAAGCCGAGGATCGCGTAGAAGAGACCGAGTAGCGCGAACGATGACGTATCGGTGGTCGCTCTCTGCTTCAGAACGACAAACCCGATCGCGGTGAAGATGATCAGCAGGAACGCGGTGACGCCGAGCGCGTAGTACAGCGTGACCTCGCGAGACATCCAGCCGTTGGGATGACCGTCGGCGGCAAAATGAGTCGCCATGCTGGCGGGGAGCTGGTCCCAGACCTGCCAGTAGCGCAGCGCGGTGAGGGGCAGGGTCAGCCACAGGCACGCGGTCAAGATTGTGAATAATCTGCGGTTCATCCCGGTTGCCCTCAGGGGCTCAAGCCCCTTTTTTGTTGCGGCCCTTTCGGCACGACCAAAGTCGTGCCCTGATACAAACCCCTTGTCGCCTCCGCGACAACTCAGCGCGCTGATTTTTCGCCCTCGCCAAACATCTCGCGGCTTGCCGGCCCTTGTCACTCGGTAGAGACGGGGCTGGCCCCGTCTCAGACGCGGCGAGCCGCATCTCTACCCGGCCGCGGGCGGCGGTCTACGCCTTGGTCGCGTCTTCACGGGTCTCCTCGCCGGACATTTCTGTCCACAGGCGGACGTAGGCGATGCCTTTGTCGTATCGTGTCACGACTATTTCCACACCCTTTGCGATGGCGACGCCAGCCTCGCTGCGGGCGCCGCAGGTTCTGCGCGTGCCGGCTTGCGAGTAAATGATTTCGCCGGTGCCGCCGGCGCGAATTGGGATCGAGGTACGGCCGAGCACGCCGACCATTTCGTAATCCACGGGATCCATGCTCTCCTCCTCGGAGGTCAGGACCTTGCCGAGAAACAGGAACACGATGCCGCCCCCCACCACTCCGCTGGCCAACGCGATGCCCAGGCCCATCAGGAACCACACGCTCGAGTAGCGCGTCAGCAAATAGCCCGTGCCGCCGAACCACGCGAGAAACGCGGTGAACGTGACGAAGTTGAACGGCGAAACCGATGCGGTCTGCGCCGCCCGAGCCGTAGGCGCGCCAGATCCCGACGCTGCCGGGGCATGGCCTGCCATCGGCGCTTGTCCGGCAACCGGCGCGTGGGCTCCGACTCCGCTGCCGCCCACGGGCACATGCCCGGCCCCATGCGGCAAGTGGAAGTGCCAGCGCGTGCCTCCACCCAGAAACGAGAGCAGGCTGAAGGCGAAGCCCAGGGCAAAGCAGGTCAGGTAAAAGTCTCCCCAGGTCATTGCACTCGCCTCCCTTCGGAAGCCTTGCGGCTTCGGCTGCGATGGTTGCGGGCCGCGTCCGGATCAAGCGCCTCGAGCAAGCGCTCGGCCAGACCCGGCGTGTCGAGAATCGCGCCCAGCAGCAGGAAGCAGCTGCGTGTGTCTTTGTGGCGTGCGCACTTGATGAGCACGTCGCTCACCTCGCGATCGCTCACGAAACGCTCCGAACCCTGCAGCAGCCAGACGTCGAGCTTGCCTTCGATGGTGCGCAGGTCCGACGTGAGTTCGGTGTGGTAGCCCTCGGGATCATCGACCAGAAAACCGGGGTGCACCTTGAAAAACCGCGCCAAGAGCGTGCGTGACGATTGCGTCATGTGACGGCGCGAGCCGCGCTCGATCTGCGAGAGGTAGGACTGGCTGATGCTCTTGCCCAGTTCCTGCTTCACGGCGCGCACGATTTCCTGCTGGGTCATGGGGCGTCCCATGTCGCGGAGGGAGCCTTCGACCTCGCGCAGGTAGCGGATTTTTTCGCCGAGCGTCATATTCCAGATCGCTATCTTTATATTGCAATTTGTAATGTTTTGTCAAGAGAGGGATGTGGTGTGTTTTGAAGGGGTTAGGGGCGCCAAAAGGGTCGTCGGTCGTTGTGTCGTCGGTCTTTGACATGACGAGGCTGAGCAGGTCCCTGGCAGGTTGCGGAACAAGGAGGCCACGAGAGAGTAGGAAGCGCACCTCAGGCGCTAGAGCACAGGCACATCCGCCATCGAGCGGCACGACTGAAGTCGGTGTCCTTGCCGAGACGATTTCCGCTTGGGGTTGCAGCCAGCGATCAAAAGCAGATTCCTCCTGGCTCGCTGCGCTCGCGCGTCGCAATGACGATGGGGTGGGGAAGGGCGCGATTGGGTGCACATACAAAGTGCATGGGTCCTTCGCTGCGCTCAGGATGACAGGTTGAAATTAGGCCGCGAAGTTGTGGAGCGTCCTCTAGTCCAGTGCCAGAGGAGTGAGGACGCCGTTCTTTCTGGTGGCGAGGCGAATGGGGCGGGGCGGGCCTTTGCCTGGGAGGGTGGCTTCCATCCAGATTTCCTCGCCAGTGGCGCGAGGCATCGGGATGTTGGCGTGCTCGGGGATGAAGAAGGGAGTTTGCGTGTTTACGGTTGCCACCAGCTTGTTGTCAACGAGGCGGAGGTTGACCCAGAACTCACCCTCGGGATTCGCCACTGCGGTCAGCACGCCGTTCCGCATAAACAGATCACAGCGGGATGGAGAAAACGGACTGGCGTACTTCTGCGGATTCTCCAGCCACGTGAAGCCCTCGGTGGGCAGTTGGAGGCTGAACACCAGGTAGCGGCCGCGGATGGGAAGGGTGGGGTCGTAGGTGGCAACCTGAATCCAGGTGCGCGGACGGGTGGCGCGATCGTAGAGCAGTTTCGCAGCGAGAGTGCACACGAGGGCAACTTGCAGTGCGGCCAGCAGCAAGCCTTTTTGAAGAGCACTCATGCCGCACCTCGCACACGCGCCACCAACTGGCGGCGCGTCTTCTCGAGGAACCAGGCCAGCAGAAGAAACAGCAGGCCCAGTCCGATGAGGCTGGCGGAGCGGTCAAGCTTGTCCATGACCTCGGAGAAATAGAAGACCAGGATGGTGAGACCGAATCCGGCGATGCCAAGGTTGATGCGCTCGCGGCGCCGCTCATCGAGACCCCAGGCGATGAGGCCGAGGGCGCCGACGCCGCACCAGACGTAGGGTGCGAGTTGCGCAACGATATGGCTTGGACCCGGACGATCGGGGAGGAGACACGCGAGTAGAACCCAAGCGGCTGCCACTGCGTTCTTCCAGCTATCGCGGCGACGCAACAGCCAAGCCAGGGCCAGCGGTCCGAGCAGCGCGACAGGCACGCCGATGAGATAAAGGGAGAGGGGTGTTTTCTGGTTCGGCCACCAGAAGTCGTTGGCGGCGCACATCGCCGCCAGGGGAAGCAGGGCAATGCCGCCGATCCAGGCCAGCGCGCGGCGTATGGAACTATGTTGCGACGCGTAGAGAACACTCAGGTAGGTGAGGGCGAGCAGCAGCAATCCCTGAAAGGCCCAGCGCTCACTCGTATGGTGCCGGCTGGCGGTATCGAACCACTCCGAGGCAAGCCAGGCCGGGGTCAGGATGGCAGCGAGCGCGGCTTGGACCCAGTCGCGCAGGAGCCACCATCCGAGCCAGGCCGCGAGCGCCCACAGCATGATGCCGCCGGGCCAATGCTCTTGCAGGTTGAAGATCTGGGCGGAGAGAAAGATGCCAGCTCCGGCGGTGATGGTGCCGATGCCATGCATGGCTGCAGCAAGCGCGGGAAAACGGTCAGATGCCAAGGCTCCCGCCACATGGAATACGGCCACGAGCAACAGGACGAGGGAGAAACGGCCGGTGGGGGAGAGTTCGTCCCAGTGCGCGGCGACAAAGAGGAGCACGCCGGCGGCGAGCATCAACGCCCCGAAGCCAACCGCGATCAGGACCGGCCAGCGCAACTGCCCGGGCTTTTCGTTGGAGGCTTCGAAGCCCTGAATGCGTTCGACGGTGGCGGCGTCGAGCAGGCCAGCGCTGCGCCAGCGTTCGAGACTTGCTTGCCAGGACTGGGTCACAGTGCCTCCGAATGGGCCGAATTCTATTCCAACGGGCGCACGGCGGACAGTGACATGGCGTGTGATGGCGCGGGATGTCGTGCCTTAACGGCGGGTGGCGGGATCAGGTCTTTGGGTGTTGGGTCCTGGGTCTCAGGTGTCAGGTCTCAGTTTCAAGAACTGGCTGCGATTCCAGAAGCTCGTAGTGCACCACTTTGGGGCCGCGGTCGAGGAGGAATTTGTCGTCTTCGGGATAGTAGACGGCTTGCTCGGGGTTGGGGCCCGCGAAGGCGGTTATAGCGTCCCAGGAATCCCAGAGGGTGAGGAGGAGAAATTCGCATTGGGTGTTGACACGGCGGCGAAGCGTATAGACGCCGCGGTTGCCGGGAGTGGCGGCATATTCGTGCAGCCCGGTTTGCTTCAGATATTCGTAGTAGGTGTGCTGATCGGATTCGCGGACAGTGCCGCGCCAGATGCGGGCGATCATGATGGGGTCTCCTGCGTGATCGGATGAGGTTCGCTTGGCTTGCGACTCGGGAATGAAGGGGGCGATCCGGAGAAACTCCAGTGGTGTTAAACGCCGAGAACGGCTTTTAACCGCAAAGGAAGCAAAGGTGGACGCAAAGGCCGCATGGAGCAGAAGGCCATCAGAAAAGCTTTTGACCGTAACGAAGGCTAAGGGAACGTAAAGGACGAAAAGCAAACCTAGGACTCAGTGGGCTGGCGTTGGTTACGGGCTTGGCGGGATAGCTCCCACGCTTTGGCGTACTTCCAGGAGACGTAGAGGGCGTGGTAGAGGTGCAGCAGCAGGCCTTCGCGGCCGTCGAGGAAGCCGAGCCGGACGATGTAGTTGTAGAAGAACGTGGCCAGGGGACGGAGGACGATGTCGGCGATGCTGAAGCTGCGGTGGCCCTTGGCGAATGCGTCCTTGGCGCCCAGGGAGGAATAGCGGTTCATGTGGCCGATGTAGTAGGTGAGCGTGGGGTAGGTGTAGTGCACCAGCGCGTGCTGGAACTGGCGGGTTCGCTGGGGGACGTCGGGCTTCAGGTCGACGCGGTCGTGGGGATCGTAGCCGGCAACGACGCCCATGCCGCGGCGAAACAGGCGCAGCTTGGGGTCGGGGTAAAAACCGCCGTGACGCATCCAGCGCCCGAGAAAAAGATTCTTGCGCGGTAGCCGGTAGCCGTTGACGGCGTTAGGATCGGCCAGCGCGGCGCGGATTTCTTCGGCGAGTTCGGGGCTGACTTCCTCATCGGCGTCGAGCAACAAAACCCAATCTTGGGTGCAGAGGTCGATGGCGTACTGTTTCTGAGCGACATAGCCGCGCCAGGGTTCGACGATGACTATGGCTCCGTGCTCGCGGGCGATGTCGCAGGTGCGGTCTTTCGAGCCGGAGTCGACGAGGATGATTTCGTCGGCCCAGCCAACGCTCGCGAGGGTGCGGCCGATGTTGGCCTCCTCGTCCATGGCAACGACGGCTACGGAAAGGGTCATGGGGGTGCGGTGCGAGTTGCATGGATTGCGAATTTTGGAAGCGGTATTGTCTCATGGGGAATGGGTGGCGGTTGGTGCGTGAGCCCGGGCGGTTGTACATAGGGACGCAGATCGAAAAAGAGGACTGAGGAGGCAGCGGTCTCAGCGATCCCTTGGCGATAGAACCACGCCTTGAGTCAGACTTAGGGGTCAAGAGTGCTGTCGCTGTTCTCGTCGATTGACACTGCTTGGCATGGATAACGCTGTCGAGCACGGTCCGTCACACCGTCACTCCGTGTGTCGCGCTTACAAGGAAGGCTTAGTTATGAAATCAGCCCTTACGTTGTCTCTCTTGCTCTGCCTTGCCGCTGTGGACGTAGGCGCGCAACAGAGCGATAAAGGCCAGCCCGCCCTCAAAGTGCGCTCCACTTTGGTGGAGGTACCTATCCTCGTGAAGAGCAAGGGAGGAGAGGTAGTTTTTCAACTCATGGCTGAGACTTCCTGCTCACCGACAATGGCATACCGCAGCACCTCACACTCGGTCAGGACACCGACTCGCAGCCGTTGGCGTTGGCAATCGTTGTTGAAACAGGCGGAGCCGGAGCAATGTGAAGGCATCGACATAATTTCCCGCGCCCCACGTGAAGTCTCGCCATCTCACTGCATTGACCCACAGAACCGATGGGCTGCCACGAAGTAACGCCTTCTGCCCCTGGCGGTTCAAGCTGAAGGACAGCAGATTCCTCCCGCCGCGCCGCGCTCGCTCGTCGGAATGACAACGTGATGAGAGTCGATCACGGCTAGATGCCGGCCCCGTCGCTGTAGGTGTCCCATTCTTCGTCGATCGTCAGGTTGGGCTCGGGCGTGAGTCTTGCGGCGGTGTGTTCCTGCAACTGCTCGCGGATCTGGTGGACTTCGGCGGCGAGGCGGATGAAAACGTCGGACATGGGGTCGCTGATCTCTTTTGGGTCGCTGATCACGACGCGCTTGCCGTTGCGCAGGACGATGTGGCCGGGGACGCCGACGATGGTCGAGTTGTCGGGGATGCTGCGTAACACGACTGAGCCGGCACCGACGCGGCAGTTGTCGCCGACGGTGATGTTGCCGAGTACCTTGGCGCCGGAGCCGATGACGACGCCGTTGCCGATGCTGGGATGGCGCTTGCCTTTTTCTTTTCCGGTGCCGCCCAGGGTTACGCCCTGGTAGAGGGTCACATCGTCGCCGACGATGCTGGTTTCGCCGATGACCACGCCCATGCCGTGGTCGATGAAGAGGCGCTGCCCAATCTGGGCGCCGGGGTGGATCTCGATGCCGGTGAGCAGGCGGGCCCACTGCGAGAACCAGCGGGCCAGCAGGCGCAGGTTTTGCATCCAGAGCCAGTGATTGATGCGGTGAAACCAGAGAGCGTGCAGGCCGGGGTAACAGAGCAGGACTTCAAGATAAGAGCGCGCGGCGGGGTCGCGCTCGAAGATGAAGTTCATGTCGTCGCGAACGGATTGGAAGAGACCGGGCATCTAAGGGGCGCTGGAGAAGCCATCTGTTTGCCGGCTGTGAACCTCAGCGGCTGAAGCCGGCATGGACTGCTGAGGCTAACGGCCCGGCTGAAGCCGGGCCCGTTCAAAGCGAAACGAGTTCGCGGAATGAACCTTGACGTTCACCTCCTGACGCAACGGAACGCCGCGCCGCGCTTAGACGGGGCAGCCCCGTCTCCCCACGGGCCGGGCACGCAACAACGAACCTATATTTCCACCGCGACGGTCGCCATCTCCATGGCTTCCTTGCGGAGATGATCGAACAGGATACTGCTCAGGTAGCGTTCGCCAAAGCTCGGCAGAACGGTCACGATCAGTTTTCCGGCATTCTCGGGACGCTTGCCGACTTCGATGGCGGCGAGGACGGCGGCGCCGGAGGAGATCCCCATGAGCAGGCCTTCTTCGATAGCGAGACGGCGAGCCATGACGATGGCGTCTTCGCTGGCTACTTGGATAACTTCGGAAATGTAGTCGGTGCGGAGGATTTCGGGGATGAAGCCGGCACCGATGCCCTGGATTTTGTGTGGGCTGGGAGCGCCGCCGGAGAGCACGGGGCTTTCTTTTGGTTCGACGGCGATGGCCTTGAAGCTCGGCTTTTTGGGGTGGATGTATTCGGTCACGCCGGTGATGGTGCCGCCGGTGCCGACGCCGGAGATGAGGATATCGACCTGGCCGTCAGTGTCGTCCCAGATTTCCGGGCCGGTGGTCTCGAGGTGGATCTTCGGGTTCGCGGGATTGGCGAATTGCTGCAGCATGTAGCCATTGGGGGTTTGCGCAAGAATCTCGTTGGCCTTGGCGATGGCGGCCTTCATGCCTTTGGGGCCGGGGGTGAGAACGATCTCGGCACCAAAGGCGCGCAGCATGACCCGGCGCTCGAGGCTCATGGTGTCGGGCATGGTGAGGATCAGGCGGTAGCCCTTGACGGTGGCGACGAAGGCGAGGCCAATGCCGGTATTGCCGCTGGTGGGCTCGATGAGGACAGTTTTTCCGGGATGGATTTTGCCGGCGCGTTCGGCTTCCTCGATCATGCTGACGCCAATGCGGTCTTTTACGCTGGCACAGGGATTGAAGCTTTCGAGCTTGGCGGCGATCTTGGCCTGGGAGCCGGCGGTGACCTTATTCAGGTAGACGAGAGGAGTGCGGCCGATCAGTTCGGTGACGTCGCGGGCAATCTTCATGGGGCGGGCGTCCTTTCCCGGGAGATTTGCACGATAAAGTCTACTAGGATACTGGAAATTCTGAAGTAAGAAGTAAGAAGTAAGAAGCCCCATACCCGCCGGCAGAGGCGGCACGGGGCCAAAACACAGAACTGTCCTGTTGAAACCAGGTTGACGCAGCGCATCCGCCGGTTACTGCCGCACCCTACGTCTATTGCGGAGTCGGTGGCGGCTGCTGGGGTTGGACCTCGGGCTTCACCTCCGAGCGTGGGGTCACGTAGGGCACACTCGGCGACCTGGTGACCACGCCGCTCCGGGCGTCCGCCAAATCGATGCCGTTATGCTCGAGGAGCAGGCCGGTAGCGCGGTCCAGTTCGACGCGCGACTTCTCATAGGAGGCACGCGCGGCCACCAGATTGGACCGACTCTGGGTCAGGGCGCTGGACTGCTGCAGGACGAGCGTGGTGGTCGAGGCACCGAGCGCGTACTTCTTTTGCTCAGCGTCCAGGGATTGCTGGGCGAGGTCGACGGCCGCCTGGGCCGCAGCGACGTTCGCCCAGTTTTGCTGCAGGGCGAATTGGGCGTTGCGAACCTCGATACGGATTTCGTTTTCCACCTGTTGCAGGCGCATCTCGGCCTGGCGCAGTTCAAGCTGTGCGCGGATTTGATTGGCCTGCGCAGTGCGGTTGCGCAGGGGAATGTTCAGGCTGAGGCCCACACCCTTGTCGGGGGCCGTACCGTTAAAGAGTTGGTGGAAGGTGTGGCCGTAGCTGGTACTCGGAGGGATATCAGCGGGCTGCGTACAGAACTGCTCCGTCGGGCTTGTGCAGACAGGGGCATTGGGGTTGAAGTCACCTCCAAGTCCGGAACCTCCGTAGTAAGCAAACAGGTCGACGCTAGGCAGCAGAGCGTTTTTCACCGCTTTCAGGCTGAGGTCGCGACTGTTCAAGTCGATGCGCGACTCCGCCAGTTCAGGGCGATGTTGCAGGGCGTCGTTGACGAGGTCTTGGCTGGGCACGGCGGCCTCCTGCGGAGGAATGCGCATGGTGTCGGTCGGGATCACTTCGGCGTCGATCAGCTTCGGATCGACCAGCGTGCGGCTCAGTGCGTTCTTCATGAGCAACTGCTGCAGTTCAAGGTTCGTCTGTGCCACGATCAGCGATTGTTGATTCGTGGCTACCTGGCTTTGCGCGCGGACGATTTCGATCGGAGCCAGGGTTCCGATCTCGACTTGCTTCTTGTTATCGGACAGAGTCTTTTCCGCCAGGGCGAGCGCGTCCTGCTGTACTTTCAGGTTCTCGTAGGCATTGACGAGATCCCAATACATGTTCTGGATTTGATCGACGGTGGTCGTGATCTGCAAACGAAATGCGACATCGGACAACTCGCGGTTATTCTTCGCGATGATGATGAATCGCTTGTTGGGCACGATGCCGAAGCCCTGCAACAAGTGCTGGGTAAAGGTCGCTCTGAAATTGGAGTTCAGCGTTGGACTGAAGGTGTTAAAGGGCGAGTTACTGGTTACGCGGGTGTTGTTGAACCCAACGGACAGACTTGTGCCCGTGACGAAGCCCTGGTTGTAGGTGAAGTTTGCAGTGGTGGTGTTCTGGAACAGCACGGGAACTCCGACGAAGGCGCTGGAAGGTTCCTGGCTGAAACGGTCGAGTTGAAGAGTGCCGGTCAGGATTGGATCGTAAGAGGTGATCAGGGAGCCGATGCCGACCGTCGAACTCACGATGCCGAGAGTGCCGCTACCTGCTCCACCCAGACCGCCAGTGGTTCCACCGGCTCCGCCGGCGGAAGTGGTTGCGCCGCCGAGACCGCCAACGCCGCCTCCTGGCGTCCCCTGGACCACACCCGTGTTTACGCCAAGCACCGAAGCGCCGGCCTTGGTTCGCAGCACGTCCGTATCGGCGATGTTCAGGTTATAACGCGAAATTGCGATGTCGAGGTTGTTTTCCAACGCCAGGGAGATGGCATCGTTCATGGAAAGCATGAGTTTGCCGTTGACCATGAGTTGGTCGAGCCGAGGGGTGTTGGTCAAACTCGGCAGGGGCACGCTCTGACCCGCGTAGGGTGCCAAGGGATTGGGAAAATGGGAGCGGCCCGCGGCATAGTTGCCGACCCGAAAGGCCTGGGGCTGAGTCGTGGCCGGCTGACTGGCCGAGGGAGCCTGGGGCATGGTTCCAGTGGAAGAGTTCTGCGCCCACGCGGCGCTGGTGAGAAAGGCGGTGAGGGTCAGCAGGGCAAAAGATCTCGCGGCAAAGCTGAAACTAGGCAGTTGCATGCACGTTCTCCGTCAAGAACTCGTAAAATTGCAAGGTGAAACGCAAAACCCCGGGTCTGACACTGGTCCGCACCCAGTGGTACGCAAGGCGCGCGGGAAAGGTTCCTTCCACGTTGCCGTTTCGGCGTTGACCGGCGGAAGCCGTCGATTCCCTGAGAAGCTCATAAGTATAGACGAGCAAACCGGAGATTGCTGTGACGGCCAGGTCAAAACCAACGCCTGTCAAGGTCCGTAAACGCCTTAGATGAAGCGGAGTGCGGACAGGACTCCGAGAGAATGCGGAATCTTAAGCTGATTTTGGCCTACGACGGAACGGAGTTTGCCGGTTGGCAGGTGCAACCGGACGCCGCGACCGTTCAGGGTGCACTCGCCTCAGCGATTGCGCGCCTGACCGGAGAAAAGGTCTTACCGCAGGGGTCGGGAAGAACCGACGCCGGCGTGCACGCCTTGGCTCAGGTCGCTTCCTGTGTCACGGCATCTCCCATGCCGGTGGGAAACTTCGTGAAAGCGCTGAACGACATTCTTCCGCCCGCGATTCGGGTTGTGGAAGCCAGTGAAGTTTCCCCCGACTTTCACGCACGCAAGTCGGCCAGGGCGAAGACGTACCGCTATCGAATTTTGAGAACCCCGATTTGTTCGCCATTTCTCGCGAGATATGTTTGGCATTTTCCTTATCCGCTGGACGAAGAGGCCATGAACACCGCGGCGCGTGCGATCGAAGGTGAACACGATTTCACTTCGTTCGCGGCGGTTGATCCAGAACGGAGGCGGGAAGAGGGCGAGGTCTCGAACGTGCGAACGATTTTCTCTTCCGCCTGGAAGCGCGAGGAGGACGAACTCATCTATACCGTTCGTGGGAGCGGTTTTCTGCATCACATGGTGCGCAACTTGGTGGGGACGTTCATCCTGGTAGGCAAGAAGAGCGCGCGGGTTAGCGAACTGCGCGAGATCCTGGAGGCGCGGAACCGTTCTCAGGCGGGGCCGACTGCCCCAGCCAGCGGCCTCTATTTGGTGGACGTCGAATACTAGAGTGTGCTTTACGAACCTTTACGCAGATTTACCGAATCTTTACCCGGCGCAGGCCAACGTATCGCCGAAAATGAAACATGCCTCGAATGCTTGGTGCGCCCGTGCGGGCCACAGCTGCTTGCCACCGGTCTAACCAGCCATTTGTATTGGGTTGCGCTCTTGCATAGCCTAGTTGAAATCGGAGTGGGGCTTAGGTCGGAATCGGCGCCGGTGCGGATCAGGAAAATTGCTTACGGACAGGTTGGGTTTCGAGTCATAGTTCTTGAGCCGGGTCGCCCAGACCGACGAGCCGGTATGGATACACACATGTCTTCACGTTTTTCGAGGTTGGTCGCATCCCTTGTGGTGGGAATCAATAGCATGGCAGCAATGTCGGTTGCGGGCAGGGCACAGGAATCCCCGACCCCTGCCGCGGCAACGTCCACCGTCCAGAGTGGCAACACTCCGGCTCCTCAACCGCAGCCACCGCCGCCGGCCCAGGCCTTTGTTCTCAAAGACCATTCCAAGCCGCATCGGGCCTTCCCGAACCTGATTGCTCCTTACCAGGCGGAGCATGTTCCACCGCCGAACCTGGCCAACACTGCGCGGCTGGATCAGCTCCTGCATGACGGAAAGATCCTGCTTTCGATCGATGATGCGGTGGCGCTGGCGCTGGAGAACAATCTCGACATCGCGATTGCCCGCTACAACCTGAGCATTGCCGACACCGACATTTTGCGTACCTCCGCCGGGGCCCTCATTCTGGGTGTCAACACGGGAATCCTGCAGGGCACGCCGGGCGGGGGAGTTGGCGGGCTCAGCGGAACGGTCGGTTCTGGGGCAGGGGGCACGTCGGTAGCGGCCGGAGGAGCGGCGACCGGTACAGCGGGGTTGGTCAGCTCAACCCTTGGGCTGGGATCGACGATTTCGAGCTTCGATCCGATTGTAGGCGGGACATTGCAGATCGACCGTGCCCGGACGCTCTCTGCCAGTTCTCTGACCGGCGCCACCCAGATTGCCAACGACACCGACACCGCCGATTTCAACTACGCCCAGGGATTCCATTGGGGCACCAATATGTCGGTTGTATTCAACAATAGCCGGCTCTCGACCAACCAGCCGACCACCACCCTGAGCCCGGAGCTCGTTTCGAACTTCAAGTTTCAGCTGTCGCAGCATCTGCTGCAAGGCTACGGGCTATTGCCGAACACGCGGTTCATTCGCATTGCGCAGAACAACCGCAGCATCGCGGATACCTCATTCCGCCTGCAGGTGATCACCACCGTCGACCAGATCGAAAACATCTACTGGGACCTGGTGTATGCCTACGAGAACCTCAAAGTGCAGCAAGAGGCGCTGGCCTTCGCCGAGAAGACGTTGTCCGATACGCAGAAGCAGGTGACCGCCGGGGTGACGGCTCCGCTGCAACTGGCGAGTGCCGAGAGCGCGGTGGCAACCGACCAGGAGGGGCTGATCGTGGCCCAGACCAACCTGGAGCTGCAACAGCTGCTAATGAAGAACGCCCTGAGCCGCACCATGGTGGACCCAGTTCTCGCTGAGGCGGAGGTGATTCCAACCTCGACCATGGAAGTGCCGGAGAACGAACAGATCCCGCCCACGACTGACCTCATTACCGACGCATTGAGCCACCGGGGCGAATTGGAGGAGTCGCGTGTGGATCTGAAGACCCGCGAAGTCAGTGAGCGGGCCGTTGCCAACGCATTGTTGCCAACGGCAGACGTGTTCGCCTACTACGGGGGATCGGGGCTGGGTGGAGATCAGAACCCAGCTAACATCTGTCCGCCCCCGGCGGAGAAGCAACCGTTTGGGTGTCATCCGGCAGGAGCAATTTCCCCGATCGGCTACGGAGCAACGCTGAAACAGCTTGTGAACTCGTCGGCACCCGACAAAGGAGCGGGCCTCACCTTCAGCGTGCCGCTAAGGAATCGGCTGGCTCAAGCCAACCAGGTGCGATCCGAGCTGGAATATCGCCAAGCCCAGATGCGTCTGCAGCAACTGGAGAATCAAGTACGCATTGAGGTGCGAAACGCGCAGTTCACGTTGCAGCAGAACCGGGCTGCGGTTGCAGCGGCAAAGGCCGGCGTCGATTCCGCAAAGCAATCCTTGTATGCCGAAGAAAAGAAATTGCAAGCCGGAATGTCGACGGCGGTGCTAGTCCTGCAGAACGAATCGCTGGTGGCGACCGCTCAGTCGAACCTGATCTCTGCGACGGCCGCATACGAAAAAGCGCGTTTGGAACTCGACCGCGCCACGGGGCTTTTGCTGGAGCACTCAAACATCCAAATCGCGGATGCGAAGCGAGGGCAGGTGGGCCAGGAGCCGAGGGTGCCCAGCGTGATCGAGATGCAAGAGCTGTCGCCCGACACGAAAAAACAGCAGTAAGCCGGCAGGGATGCGGGTCCGTGACTGTTCGACGAGAGTATTATGGGCCCGAAGCGCCTGAAAGTGTTCCTCTCGAAACATGGGCACGGACCTCCAAATCGCAGCTGGCAAGGTCGTTTCCACAAACCCGGCCACGGGCGAGACCCTTCGCGAATTCGATTGTGCCGCGGAAGCCGGGGTTCAAAGTGCTGTTTCCCGCGCCCGCATTGCGCAACCGGCGTGGGCCGCGCTCAATGTCGGCAGGCGTATCGCCATCCTGCATGAGTTTCAAAGTCGGCTGCATGGGAAAAAGGCGGAGGTCGCGCGGCTCATTACGCGCGAGGCGGGCAAGCCCTATGTCGAAGCCCTGCTGACAGAAGTCCTGGTGGTGTTGGACGCTACCCGTTTCCTGATTGAGAACGCCCGCCGCTTTCTGCGCGACCAAGCTGTGCCGCATGGCGGCTTGGCGATGAAGACCAAGACGGGACGTTTGCTGCGCGAGCCGCACGGGGTCATCGGCATCGTGTCGCCGTGGAATTACCCGTTTTCGATTCCGGCCGTGGAAACGCTTGCCGCCCTGGTGATGGGCAACGCGGTGGTGCTGAAGCCGTCGGAATTCACGGCGCTGGTGGCGCTGGAGCTGGGGACGTTGTTGCGGGCGGCGGGAGTGCCCGAGGCAATTTTTCAGGTGGTGCCGGGAGACGGCGCAACGGGCGCAGCGCTGGTGAACGCGTCGATCGACAAACTGTTCTTCACCGGGAGCGTGGCGACGGGAAAACGTATTGCGCAGGCCGCGGCCGCGCGTTTGCTGCCGGTCGTGCTCGAGTTGGGCGGGAAAGACCCGATGCTCGTCCTGGACGATGCGGATGTCGATGTAGCCTCGAGCGCGGCAGTGTGGGGGGCGTTCGTCAATGCCGGACAGACTTGCCTTTCGGTGGAGCGGTGTTACGTGCATGGTTCGCGCTATGGCGAATTTCTTGAAGCCTGCGTGGCAAAGACGCGCAAGCTGCGCGTGGGGAACGGAATTGATCCGGGAACCGACGTGGGGCCGATGATTCAGGAGCGCCAGTTGCGGATCGTCGAGGAGCAGGTGGAAGAAGCCAGGCTTCGCGGGGCGCGTGTGCTCGCTGGTGGTTCGCGCCTGCCGGAGCTGGGGCCGAATTTTTACGCGCCGACCATCCTGGCGGACGTGACCCACGAAATGCGGGTCATGCGCGAGGAGACGTTTGGGCCGGTGCTGTCGGTGGCCGCGTTCGAGGATGATGGCGATGCGATCCGGTTGGCCAACGACTCGGACTTCGGGCTGGCGGCTAGTGTCTGGACGCGGGATACGGCACGCGGAGAGGCGATTGCCCGGCGCATCGTGACGGGAAGCGTGATGGTGAACGATACGATTTCTTGTTTTGGCATCAGCGAGGCGCCGCACGGGGGTGTGAAGGCCAGCGGGATTGGACGGGCGCACGGACGATTGGGGATGGAAGAGATGGTGCGCGTGAAGTATCTCGACAGCGACCACCTGCCGCGAATGAAGAAGGTCTGGTGGTACGGATATGGCAAGTCGTTTGCGCGGCAGATGGAAGGATTCGTGGATATGCAGTTTGCGCGGGGGCTCGGCGCGAGACTGCTTGGGGGGCTGCGCTCGGCGGGGGTTCTGGGGCGGCGGAAGCTGTGACGGTGTTGTGCGATGGGGGTGCGGCGAGCTCGATCACGGGCTGATGGAGTGGGTAGGCTTGCGCGGGCAAGATGCCCCTTCGGCCAGCTCAGGGGAGGCTCCCGCGACCGCCGGCGAGGACCCTTCGACTTCGCTCAGGGCAGGCTGGCCGGCGCTAGCTTGGGTGGTTGCCTCCAGTCGTGTTCGAGTAAAATCAGCGGCTGAGGCTTAATTCTGCGGCTTGTGCCCGCTCGAACGAGGTGCTCTTTGGCGACTGGCGAAACAACCGTCCCGCACGCGGCTCTGCAGCTTCCCAACCACAAGGTGAAGGTCAAACAACCTGGCCAGCGCGCCTGCAATGAGAAGGACGACAAGGGCAAGTTCTGCGGCGGCCATTTGAAGCGGTGGTTCTACGCCAGCGACGCGGTGGAACAGGAGTGCGGGTGCATCGAGAAGGCCTGGGGGCCATCCGCGGAAGTCTACCGCTGCGAGACGTGCAAGACGCTGTACCTTCCCAGTCCGAAGGACCCGAGCGGGGTGAACGTCGCGGGCGACGGGCGCATTTCGATCTTTGGGTTGACGATTCCGCCCAAGGACGCGAAGTAAGGCTGGTGTTGGACTGCTACCTATTGCAGGTCTGGTGCGATTGGTGGAATCCGGGAGTAGGGGGTCGCTGCGTTCGGCTGACGCCTCGCTGCGCTCAGGATGACAGGTATTTAGGGGATAGCTTTTCAGGCCGCCGATAGGGTAGACGTGAAGACCACGCACCCTTCCGCTTTTGTGAATACTTCCGAACTCATCTACGACTGGAACACCATCCATCCGCAGGCGCTGCAGCCGGCGGGGCATGTGCTGCTGAACGACGAGACCCTGCGTGACGGGCTGCAATCGCCTTCGGTGCGCGACCCCTCTATCCGAGACAAAATTGAGATCCTGCACCTGATGGAGGCGCTGGGGATCAACTCGCTCGACCTGGGCTTGCCGGGGGCGGGGCCGCGGGCGGTGGAGCACGTGACGGCGCTGGCGCGCGAGATGGTCGAGCACAAGATGAAGATCCGCGCGAACTGCGCGGCACGGACGCACGAGAACGACATCCGCCCGATTGCCGAGATCGTGCAGAAGACCGGTTTGCGCATCGAGGCGGCTACGTTTATCGGGTCGAGCCCGATTCGCCGCTACACCGAGGGCTGGACGGATGACTTTCTCCTGCAGACGACCGAGCGGGCGGTGAAGTATGCGGTGTCGCTGGGCCTCGACGCGATGTACGTCACTGAAGACACCACCCGCTGCGATCCGGAGATGGTGAGGAGGCTGTACTCGGTCGCGATCAACTGCGGGGCGCGGGCGATTGTGATTTGTGACACGGCCGGACATGCAACGCCGATGGGAACGTTCGCCCTAGTGCGGTTCGTGATCGACGAAGTGGTGAAACCCTCGGGCGAGACGATTCGCGTGGACTGGCACGGGCACTGCGACCGCGGGCTCGCGACCGCGAACTCCATGGCGGCGCTGGTCGCGGGCGCCGAGTGCGTGCATGGGTCGGCGCTGGGCGTGGGCGAGCGCGTGGGAAACACTCAGATGGACCAGATGCTGGTCAATCTCAAGCTGATGGGCGTTGCGCCCTGGGCCGAGCAGGATCTCACTCGGCTCAAGGATTACTGTCTGGCGGTTTCACGGGCCACGGGAATTCCGATCCCGGCGAACTACCCGGTGGTGGGCGAAGACGCGTTTCGTACTGCGACCGGAGTACACGCGGCGGCCGTGATCAAGGCTTATCACAAAAACGACGTCGAGCTGGCTAATACCGTCTACTCAGGGGTGCCGTCGCACGTGTTCGGGCTGGACCAGATCATTGATATCGGGCCCATGAGCGGGAAATCCAACGTGCATTTCTGGCTGGAGCGGCGCGGGATCGCGGCGACCGACGACGTCGTGGAACGGGTCTATGCGCGCGCCAAATCGTCGGATCACACGTTGAGTGAAGCGGAGATTCTGGAGTGCGTGCAGACCGCGCGAGCGCTGCGGCGGGGCTGAGTGGCATTCGTAAGCGGGCTGCAACCTCGTTCTCATCGTGACACGACATATATTGATTGATGGCATTTTCGGGTGAGCCGCGAGCCAACTGACCGCAGAGAAGTAACGGTTACCGGCCTCCGGTAATCGCAGTACCCTGCAAAGGCAATCCAATCCCATCGTCTGACGTTGTAAGATGACGAATTAATCCCATGGTCATCAGTTCCCGCGCCGATGTATCGGATGCGCACCCCACGGTGCAGGAGGAAGTGGCTCGGCTTTCCGCCTCGCCTGAAATTCGCTCCGCTTTCAACTGGTTTCGGACGCAGGAACCCCAACTTGCCCAGTGGCAGCTGGAGATGGCGCGCATTGCGGCGCCGCCATTTGGCGAAGGCCCGCGCGCGGCCTGGCTGGCGGAACGGTTCCGGGAACTAGGCCTCGATGACGTCCGCGTGGACGATGTGGGAAATGTGTTCGGAATTCACCCCGGGTTTGGCCGCCGCTACATTGCCCTGAGCGCGCACATCGATACCGTGTTTCCTGCCGGGACGCCGCTCAACGTTCGTCAGCAGGGAAGCCGGTTGTATGGCCCAGGCGTCTCAGATAACGGTGCCGGGGTGACGGCGATGCTGGCTGTGGTGGCGCTGCTTCGGTCGGTTCGTCTGCGACATGCGCTGCCGTTCTTGTTCATTGGGAATGTCGGGGAAGAGGGCGAAGGCGATTTGCGCGGAATGCGGCACATCTTTGCCACTCCGCGGTGGAAGGACTCGATCGCTTACAGTCTGATTCTGGACGGCGCCGGGTCGGATACGATCGTGGCGGAAGCGTTGGGCAGCCGCCGCTTTGAGATCATCGTGCGCGGCCCGGGCGGACATTCTTGGAGCGATTTTGGAGCGCCCAACCCGATCGTGATCTTGGCGCGGGCGATTGAAGCGTTCTGTGAGACTCCGGTTCCGACAACTCCGAAGAGCACCTTCAATATCGGAGTGATCCGCGGGGGGACTTCGGTGAACTCGATTCCCGAGTCCGCCAGCATGAGGGTGGACCTGCGGTCGACATCGACGACCGAGCTGGAACGGCTGGAACGGTCGCTGCGCGTCTGCCTGGATCAGAGCGTCGAGGCCGAACAGAGAGCGGCTGCGGGACGCGGCTCGGCCCAGCGCAAAACCCATGCTGTGACCAGTGAGGTTGTTGTGATCGGAGACCGGCCCGCCGGAGAACTGGAATCCAATGCCCGCATTCTGCAGGTTATGCGCGCGGTGGATGCGCAGCTCGGCAATGTGGCGCAGGTGCAGCGCGCGTCGACGGACGCGAATATCCCGCTGTCGCTAGGGCGCGAAGCGGTGGCCATCGGCGGCGGCGGGTCGGGCGGAGGAGCTCACACGCTGCAGGAATGGTTTGATTCGACGGGCCGCGAGCTGGGGCTGAAGCGCATTCTGCTCACCTTGTTCGCGCTGGCCGGGGTGGGCGAATGAGACTGCGGCTGGCGGTTTGTCTGTGCGGGGTGATGAGCGCAATGCAGGCCGAGGACCAACCCGCGAAGCCGAAAGCGGACGTGATTTTCGTCCACGGAAACGTGTACACCGGGGTCGCGATGGCGTCTGGGTTCAAAGCCATCCAGCGGGCCGAAGCGGTGGCGGTGCGCGGCGATCGCATCGAGGCAGTGGGCAACACGGCGGAGATTCTGAAGCTAAACGGTCCGGAAACCAAAGTTATCGAACTGGGCGGGAAGTTCTTGATGCCGGGGTTCAACGACGCCCACGCGCACCTGGCGCACGGCGGTTTTGAGCGGCTCAACGTCAACCTGACCGGTGTGAAATCGCTCGATGAATTCCGCGCCCGAATTCGCGCCAAGGCTGAGTCGGCGGCGCCCGGCGAATGGATCGAGGGCCGGGGTTGGGATGAGAGCCTGTGGCCGGTGCGGGTTTTGCCGACCCGCTGGGATGTGGACGAAGTAGCCGCCGGCCATCCGGTGTTCTTGCAGCGCGTGGACGGACACTTGGCGGTTGCCAGTACCAAGGCCCTGCAACTGGCGAGTATCACGATCGCGAGCCGCGATCCAAAGGGAGGAAAGATCGATCGCGATGCGAACGGGCAACCGAACGGCGTCCTGCGGGACTCGGCCCTGACGGCCATGATGAATGTGATTCCGAAACCCACCCATCAGCAACGGCGGCAGGCGCTGGAATCGGCGCTGGCGGACGCGGCGCGCTGGGGCGTCACTTCGATTCAGGACAACTCCTCGTGGGAAGACTTCCAGGTTTTTGTGGAGATCGAGAAGGAAGGCAAGCTCACGGCGCGGGTGTATGAGTGGCTGCCGTTTGACGAAAGCGTAGGCCAACTCGATGCCATGCGGAATTCGCATCCTCAGTCCGACAAAATGCTCCGTACGGGCATGTTGAAAGGGTTCATGGATGGCTCGCTCGGTTCGCATACTGCGGCGCTGATGGAGCCCTACGCGGATGATCCGGGCAATTCGGGGTTAGCGCAGTACGATCCGGCCAAGTTGAATGAAATGGCGAAAGACCGCGTGCTGGCCGGATTCCAGCTTGGGTTCCATGCCATCGGCGACAAGGGCGTCCAGATGGCGCTCGACGCGTTCGCCGAAGCGGAGAAGGCGGCGAAAGAGAAAAAGATTAAGGCGGCCAACGGCGGGGAGGACTTCCGGCTGCGCGTGGAACATGCCCAGGTCACGAGTCCACTCCAGGTTGTGAAGTTCCGAGACTTGAAGGTGATCGCGTCCATGCAGCCCAGCCATCTGCTCACGGACATGAAATGGGCGGAAGCACGCTTGGGGACCAAGCGTGCCGAACATTCCTACGCCTGGGCAGAGTTTCTGCAGCGGGGCGTGACGCTGGCCTTCGGCACGGACTATCCGGTGGAGCCGATTTCGCCGTTCCGCGGGTTGTATGCCGCCACCACACGCAAGAGCGAGTCAGGCAAGGACGAGTACTACCCAGAGCAAAAGATCTCGATGGACCAGGCCATTGCTGCCTACACGACGGGCTCAGCGTTCGCGGAATTTGCGGAGAAGGAGAAAGGCCTGATGGTTCCGGGGATGCTGGCCGATTTCGTGGTGCTCGATCGTGACCCTACGGCGGTCGTGCCGCAGAAACTGTTGGAGACCCAAGTCCTGCGCACGGTCGTGGGTGGGAAGACGGTATACGAAGCCAAGTAAGGCGCGGGTTCCAGCCGTTGCTACAGTCGTGGTATGGATTGGCGCCAGCGGGAACGGCTTTTTTACTGGGGCGCGCCCCCGGGCCATTGTTCCTGCACTGGGATTTCTCCCCGGCTTTGTCTGGCTCATCTTCTCCCCAACAGTAGCGCACGCGACGGCCTGGGCCGTGTTGCTGTTTCCATGGATGGCAGTGGCCGAGTTCGTGGGTGTCGCCAAGATGGTGCACGGTTGCGCAGAACGGCCGTTCCATCTTCTGACGATGCTCTCGCTCGGCGCGATGCTGGTGCTGCTGGTGATCGCAAGCTAGACGGGATTGTTCCTGGCTGCTTTGGTGCAGCGGATGGAGTAACGCCGAGCAAAAGAATCGACCTGCGAAATGAAACTGTTTCCCGCTCTTGAGCGTCTAAAGCTGCAGTGATGTCTGGCACTTCGGTGCCCTGCCAAGGCCAGCTAAACGGGTATAATCAACGGGTTAGAAGTCTCCCGGAGGAAGTTACGTATGGAACCGCGCGAAGGCGCATTTTGGGTGAGCCTCAAAGCCAATCGCTGGCTTTACACCCTGAGCATTCTGGCCACGCTGAGCGTGGGCATTCTGATTGGTTCGGTTGTTTCCTACGGAGTGAAGGGTAAGGAGGGGCAGAAGGGGACGGATGTGGCTCCCTTGACTGTGCCTGCGCCCCAGCAGCTGTCGAACGCGTTCTCGCAGATTGCCAAGCAACTGGAACCAGCCGTGGTCAACATCAACACCGAATCCACCATCAAGAACCCGCATAAGCGCCGGGGAAAGCCGGGACCGGGCGACGACGAACCTGACGGTGGCGGCGCTGGTGGCGGTAGCCCGTTCGATGATTTCTTCGACCGCTTTTTCGGCGGGCAGGGCGGCCAAGGGGGACCCGGTGGCGGAGACATCAAGGAACGCTCATTGGGGTCCGGGGTAGTTGTCGATGCCAAAGGCCTGATCGTGACCAACCGTCACGTGATCGAGAAGGCCGATCGCATCCGGGTGCGCCTGCAGGATGATCCGCCCGGCGTGCAGCATGACGCGAAGCTCCTGGGGTCGGACCAGGAAACAGACTTGGCGGTGATCAAGATCGATGTCGACCACGCTCTGCCGACCGCGAAGATCGGCAACTCCGATGGCATGCAGGTGGGAGATTGGGTACTGGCGATCGGGAGCCCGTTTGGTCTGCAGGCGACGGTGACCGCCGGGATCGTCTCGGCGAAGGGGCGCAATATCGTGCCCAACCGCCAATTCCAATCGTTTATTCAAACCGACGCGGCCATCAACCCGGGGAACTCCGGGGGGCCCCTGGTGAACATGGCGGGCGAAGTGATCGGGATCAATACCGCCATTCTGACCGAGACCAACGCCTATGCGGGCGTGGGCTTCGCCATGCCTTCGAATACCGTGGTGGACGTTTACAACCAGCTGATCAAGCCGGAACATCGGGTTACGCGGGGCTCGATCGGTGTCGAGTTTGCGGCTCAACCCGTCCCGGCGATCGCGCGTGTGTATGGCGTGCAGTCGGGCGTGACGATCTCGAACGTGGTCCCCGGAAGCCCGGCTGATTCCGCCGGACTTAAGGTTGGCGACACGATCACCTCGGTTGACGGCAAGGACGTCAAGAACGGGGACGAACTGGTTGCCGACATTGCCGCCCGCAAGCCGGGCAGCAAAGCGAAGGTCGGGTTTGTCCGCAACGGCAAGAAAGAAGATACGAGCGTCACGATCGCGGACCGGTCGAAGCTCTTTGCCGCGCGCCTGGGAGAGGACCAGCAGGAGAACGATGAGGCGCAGCCCAAAGAAAGCAAGCTGGGGCTGACCGTGCGGCCGCTTACTGCGGAGATGGCCGACCGGCTGGATGTTCCAGCCGGCAAGGGCGTGATCATCCAGGATGTGAAGGGCGGCTCCTTCGCCGATGACATCGGCTTGAACCGCGGCGACGTGATCCTCGAGATCAACAAGCAGCCCATGAACACGGCCGAGGACTTCACCCGCATCGAGGTCGCGTTGAAGAGCGGGCAGGACGTTGTGTTCCTGGTCCGTCCAAGAGGAGCTGGCCGGCAGGACGGCACCATCTTTATTGCAGGTACACTTCCGTAACCGGATCATCGCCCAACGGTGACTGGCACTGGGACCCCGATTCAGGGATCATTTCCCATGCCAGCGTGGTTGGGCGTATGCTTTGGCGCGGTTCGAGGTCGGACAGCGACCAAGGGGGTCGAGAGCAAGCGAGTCTGTTTTCAAGAGGGGATCGAGTTTCCGTGAGATCGTCGAAGTCCTGGTCAAAGAATGCGGGGGGGGTGGCCGGCACGATGCTGTTGGTGTCGGCGCTGGCCTTCTCGCAGACGGACCAGACCTCGCCGGCGAAAACGAAGCCTGCGCGCAAGGCGGCCGCAAACAGTAGTTCTTCCAGCGCGCATCCCAGTTCGAAGTCTCACACTACCAAGTCGCGGACCACATCGGCCCGGAGCACGTCGCACAAGGGGAAGCGCAGCTCGAAAACAAGCTGGCGCCGCGGCCAGCAGAAAGTGGATGCGGGGCGGGCGCGCGAGATCCAGGAAGCCTTGATTCGCCAGCACTATCTGAGCGGGAGCGCAACCGGCAAGTGGGATGCGGCCACCGAAGACGCCTTGCGCAAATATCAGGGTGACAACGGCTGGCAGAACAAGACCGTGCCTGACTCACGCGCCCTGATCAAGCTTGGTCTGGGGCCGAATCACGATCATCTGCTGAATCCCGAGAGCGCGATGACGACGGCGCCTGACGCGCCGCGGACGAGCAGTGTTCCGGCCATGCCACCGACTCACCAGGCCGATCCAGCCGGCTCCCCTAACCAGCCCCAGCCGTAGAAGATCCCCAAAAACCTTGATTCATCTTTCCCCCAGAATGCGTGGGCGACGACGCTCCCTTCGACGAGCTCAGGGCAGGCCCTCGCGATAGCCGGCGGGGCGCGGCGTTACCAATGCCGTTCCCGAAACCGAAAAACGGTTCATGCTCTATTTCTGGAGGGCCGGTTTCGGCGAATACGGCAGCGGCAGCCCACTGAGCATGGCGCGGGGATTCTCGTCGACCAATGCCTTGGCCACTTCTGCGCCGCAGATCTGGGCCGCGGCCGCGCGCGCGGCCGAGAGCACCGGTGTGCGATGCCGTGCGTCGTGGGCGTCGGATGCGATCACGTGTACCGCCTCGCGCTCGAGCAGCCAGGTCGCGACCCGGGCCACGCGCGATCCCCAGAAGCCGGTCAGGGAGTTGGCGGTGATCTGCACGGTGCAGCCCAGTTCGATCCACTCGATCAGGCGCTGAGGCGCTTGTCGCAGGATCGCGTTGCGTTCAGGGTGGGTGATCACGGCGGTGACGCCTTGATCCCCCAGCTTGAGAAAACAGTCGGCAATCTGCAGGGGAATACTGAAATCACTCAGCTCCACCAGGAGGTAGCGCGCGCCGGCAATCGTATAGCGCTGCGGATGCGCCAGGACTAGCTGCAGGTTATCGTAGGAGAGATGGAAGTCGCAGCCCAGACTCAGCTTCGGGGTATCTCCGGCCAGTTCCTGTAAACGCTGGAGGCAACCGACGAGATACTTGTGATCAAAGTGGTAGCGATCGTTGGAGTGGGGCGTGGCAACCAGATCGGTGATGCCGTCAGCGGCCGCCATCCGGCACATTTCCACCGATACGTCCCAGGACTTAGGGCCATCGTCGATTTCGGGGAGAATGTGGCAGTGGACGTCGATCACGCGGAGAATTCCCAAATTGGGATTGCATTTTGATTTAAACAGATTCAAAGTCAAACACCAAACACGGCCGCTTTGGAACTAGTCTGAGAAGCGAAACAAGAACTCGCTCCGGTGTGGCGTGGTGCCCGGGTGGTCACTGCGGATCTTGGTGGATATGGGATGAAGAGAGTAGCGAAAAGCGCGAGGTGGGTCCCGACAGCATCTTCTGCGCTACCTTCGATCCCCTTTACGTCAATGCCCCGGAAGCGTGCAGCCCGTGCATCGCGCAGCCGCCGGCCTTTAACAATGAGTACTGCATCGAGCAGTCGGACGGACACCGGCAACATCAAGGGCTTCCGCTGCACGGCGTGCGCCGCGGGTCTGCTGCAGAAGCGGGCAGACCGCGAGGCGCAGGAGTGGGCTGAGGAGGAAGCCGAGCTCCAGGCCGATGACATGGATGTGACCGACCTGCAGAAACGCAGGCTGGCTACGTTCGGTAGCGTAAAAGCAGGCTAGTGTAGGGTTCAGCAAATTTGTCGCAAAATCCTGAGCCATGCCGCGCCTGAAAAATACCCAGGTCCTTCGCTGCGCCCAGCGGGATGCCGCCCCAGCAGAAGGGTTTGATCTTGCGGCGGAGGAAGTAGGACGGGGACCTCAGGCAACACGCCGGGGTTGGAAATCATGAAGGCATTCGACTGCGTTCGGCTCGCGCCTTACTGCGTTCAGGATGACAGGTGAGTTAGAGAGGCGGCAGGGACGCGTCTCTACTTGTAGCGTTTCTTCATGAATTCGGCGATGCCGGCGTAGGCGGTGGTCAGGGTCTGCTCATCGGGCAGGAAGACGATGCGGAAGTGTTTCGTGCCTTGTTTCTGGCCGAAGCCGGAACCGTGCACTACCAGGACGTGCTTCTGGACCAGCAACTCTTTCACGAACACATCGTCGCCTTCGGAGATGTCGAGGCGCGGAAAGGCGTAGAACGCGCCCTTCGGGGAAACGCAGCCGACGCGTGGGGTCGAGTTGCACCACTTCACCGTCAGGTCGCGGCGGGAGCGAAGCTTCTCGGTGACTTCTGCTAGGTGATCCTGGGGGCCCTCGAGCGCGGGCTTGATGGCATACTGCTCGGGATGGTTTGCGCACAGGCGCGAGCGTAAGAGGCGGTGAATCCCCTCGATGTAAGGCTTGACGGCCGCGGCATCTCCGCTGACGATTCCCCAGCCAATCCTCCAACCAGGCGCCAGGTAATTCTTCGAGAGGCCACCGAAGGTGACGATGGGCACATCGGGTGCAACGGCGGCGAGGGAGATGTGTTCGTCGTCGTCGAGGATCAGCTTGTCGTAAATTTCGTCGGCGAAAATCACGAGGTTGTTGCGGCGGGCCAATTCTGCGATGGCTTCCAGCATGCGCCGTGAGCAGACCGCACCGGTCGGGTTGTTGGGGTTGATGAGCACGATGCCGCGGGTGCGCGGAATGATCTTCTTGTGGACGTCGATGAGGTCGGGCTGCCAGCCGTCGTCTTCATTCAGGGCGTAAGTGTTCAGCTCGATCCCAAGCTTGGCGAGGACGGCCGAGTACAGCGGGTAGTCGGGGCAGGGGGTGAGGAGGTTGTCGCCGGGATTCAGCAGGGCCGCGAGGCAGATGTCGACGGTTTCGCTGACACCGGAGGTGACGAACACATCCTGCACGCTGGTCATGCCCTTGCGCTCGGCCTCGCCGCGGATCGCATCCAGCGCCTCTTTGATGCCGGGGGAAGGTGCGTAGCCGTTCTTGCCGTCCTTCATCGCTTTGTGGACCGCTTCGATCAGGTGGGCAGGGGTCTGGAAGTCGAAGTTGATGGGGTCGCCGATATTGAGCGGGAGGATCTTGTGACCCTTCTTGCCGACCTCGTCGGCAATGCAGGCGAGATCTCGGATGGCGTAACGGACGTGTTCGAGGCGCTGGGCGGCTAGGACTTCGCGGACGGTGGTGGCGGGCATCTTCACTCCGGGTTCAGCCGTGGTGGTTTTCCAGGGCATACAAAAAGCTTAACCGCAAAGGACGGAAACGACTACCGCAAAGATGGCGGAGACGGACTCGGAGGTGCGTGTTCGCAGTGCGGATTCTTTGCGCTGAACTCAACAAAAGCCTTTCACCGCAAACATCGCAAAGGACCCGCAGAGAACGCGGGGGAAGGCTTCGAACCGCCCTTCGACTACGCTCAGGGCAGGCTCCGATCGCAAAGAAAAATCCGCAAAGAGCGCAAGAGGAAAGCCGCAACGGCATAGTGGCCGATAGGGGATCAGATTCCTCCTGTCTGGCTGCGCTCGCGCGTCGAAATGACAAGGAATCTGGAAGTGCAATCAGTCGCCGACCGACCTACCAAGACGGCGGCGAACAGCCAGCGACTAGCGACTTGCGACCCGCGACTGTTCTAATCCACCCGGTCGATCTGCGCCTTCTGCAACTTGTCAGAGTAGTCGACGTATACGGACTTCCATTCGGTGTAGAAGTCGATGGCGCCGATTCCGCCCTCGCGGTGACCGTTGCCGGTGGCCTTGGTCCCGCCGAAGGGGAGATGCACCTCAGCACCGATCGTGGGCGCGTTGATGTAGGTGATGCCGGCGTAGAGGTCGCGCATGGCGGTGAATGCCTTGTTGACGTCCTTCGTGTAGAGCGCCGAGGAGAGGCCGTACTCGATGCCGTTGGCGATGTCGATCGCCTGCTCGAGGTTGTTACACGGGATGATCGAAACTACCGGGCCGAAGATCTCTTCCTGTGCGATGCGCATTTTCGGATCGACGTCGATGAATACCGTTGGTTCGATGAAAAAGCCGTGCTGGTAGGCGCCTTGGTCGAGGCGGTTGCCGCCACAGACCAGCTTTGCACCTTCGTCCTTGCCGATGTCGACGTAGCTAAGGTCGGTCTTGAGTTGCGACTCGTTAACGGCGGGTCCCATGTCGACCGATTCGTCGAGGCCGTTCCCGACCTTCAGTGCTTTGGCGCGCGTCACGTAGCGGTCGACGAACTCGCGGTAGACGCCTTTCTGCACGATGATGCGGCTGGTGGCGGTGCAGCGCTGTCCGGTTGTGCCGAAGCCTCCCCAGAGTCCGCCTTCGATGGCGAGATCGAGATTGGCGTCGTCGAGCACGATCATGGGATTCTTGCCGCCCAACTCGAGCGAGCAATGCTTGAAGCTCTGGGCTGCGGTCGTGCCCACGGTACGGCCTACGGCGGTGGAACCGGTCAGCGACACGGCGCGAATGTCTGGATGCTCGGTGATCGGGCCGCCAACGCTCGATCCGAAACCGGTCACGATGTTGATCACGCCTTTGGGCACGCCGGCGTCGGCGAGGACGCGCACCAGGTTGAAGGTGGAGAGGGGCGTGTCCTGCGCCGGCTTGATCACGCAGGTATTGCCGCAGACGATTGCAGGCAGAAGCTTCCATGACGGGATGGCCATGGGGAAGTTCCAGGGCGTGATCATGCCGCACACGCCCAGAGGCTGACGGATGGCCATGGCGAACTTGTTGGGTAGTTCGGAGGGGGTGGTTGGACCGAACAAGCGGCGGCCTTCTCCGGCCATGTAGTACGCGGTATCGATGGCTTCCTGAGTATCGCCGCGGGTCTCCTTGATGACTTTGCCCATCTCGCGGGTCATGTCGCGGGAGTATTCTTCCTTGCGCTCGGCCAGCATTTCGGCGGCGCGAAAGACCAGCTCGGCACGGCGGGGAGCCGGTACCAGCCGCCATTTCGCGAAAGCCTGCTTGGCCGCGTCGACCGCGGCATCGACGTCGGCTTTGGCCGACTTCTGGAAGATGCCCACCACGTCGCGGGTGTCGGCGGGATTGCGGTTTTCGAAGGTCTGTCCGGTTGAGGACTCGACCCACTCGCCGTCAATGAAGTTCTTATAAACCTTGGTGTTTCCGCTGCTCAAGATAGCCGGACTGGCCACGGTATCGGTCGCCATAAGTCCTCCTGGTCAAAACGCCAAAGTATTCATGCTACAGCCCGGGAGAAGAGGTGAGCAAGCGAGGTTGCCATACCCAAGCGTACCCAGCTGCCGCTGCTCGGGTCGAGGCCGAAGGGTTTCAGCAAGAAACGAAGGCGCGATTCTGAAGGCTTCTCCAATCCAAAAAGCGGCCGCACGTCGGGACATGTTCCATCGGACATGAACCCAGATCGTTACCCCGTTCCGGCCCGGTAAGCCTTGTGGTAGTGTTGGAATTACCCCATATTCTCAAGGTTTGGCTGGGTTTAGTGGCCTCCGTGTCGTCAAAACGCAAACCGGGCGTCTACATTGCCTGGAAGACGGTTACCTACCGCAGCGTGCTTCTTATGCTGCTGGCGGTGATGTTCGTCTTCGGGGTGGCGATGCACTTCGCCTTCCCGACATTCACCGACAACACGGTGAAGGCGGCGGGGAACCTGACCACGAATGTGCTGGAAAAGATTGCGGGCATCGCCCCACCGCCCGAGAAATTCGGTGCGGGGACGGAGAAGCAGGCTCGCTTTACGGCACTGGACGGCGGGGTAAAGATCAAGAAATCGAGCAGCAACACCTGGATCGCGGCCGACTACAACATTCCGCTGGAAAAGGGCGACGTGATCCAGACCGGTTCCGAGGGAATGGCCAAGGTGGTGTTCAACGACGGCACCAACTACACCGTGAAACAGGACTCACTGATTGTGATCGAGGAGAACTCGGCCAACGATCAGCAGCAGACCAGTGTGGCGGTGGCGGTGAACACGGGCACGGTCGATCTGTCCACGGCTACCTATACGCAGGGATCGAAGTCGCAAGTGATCGTGGCGGGCGCCACGGCCTCATTGGCCCCCGAAAGCGCGGCCATGGTGCACAACGACCCAAAGAGCGACCAGCACGAGATCCTGATGAAGAAGGGCAGCGGCGAGGTGGCGCGCAACGGCGAGACGGTGCGCCTGGCCGACTGGGAAAAGGCCACGTTCAAGGCCGAATCGGAGAAGATTTCCAAGGTGAAGGAGATCGGGCCTCCGACGCCGATTTCTCCAGCAAACATGATGCCCATCTTTACGACCGGCGGAGCCAAGACCAAGGACGTGCAATTCTCCTGGGCTCCGATTACCAACGCGGTGGGGTACCGGCTGCGGATCTCGCGGAATCCGTACTTTTCCTCGACCATTGTCGACAAGACGGTCAGCACGCCCGATGTGACCGTCACCAGCCTGGGCCTGGGCGCATACTACTGGATGGTGCAGTCGCTGGACGCGAGCGGGAAGGAGTCGGTGGAGAGCGAGAAGAACCGCTTTACCCTGATCCCCAAGGGCAAGGATGCGGTGGCGATTGCGCTGGACATCGATCCGCTCATCCAGCACGGGCACGTCATCGAGGTTACAGGCAAAACCGAGAACGGCGCGCGGGTCATGGTGAACGGGCACGAGGTTCCCATGGTCACGACCGACGGCAGTTTCCACTATTTCACCCCGCCACTGGCCACCGGGGAGAACATGATCACGGTCACGGCGCAGAACGCGCAGGGCGGAGTCAATACGAAGCAGCAGAAAGTCGTAATCCAGTAGACGGCGGTGGGGCTCCGGTGCGCTTTCCGGGAGGGCAAGAACTTTAGTTTCCGGCAGGGAACTGGGATATCCCATAGAATCAAATGAGCAACTGCCTGAACCGGACGAGCACGAACCCGGGTTCCACCCGGAGGGGCGGCAGTTCGACACGAGCGAGAGAGAAGTCACAGTATGTCATCCAACGGATTCCACTCGAACGCAGGGCGCTTTCATAATCTCCGGTCGCTGTTCAGCATTTTCTCCAGCGACCTGGCCATCGATCTGGGCACAGCCAACACGCTGGTGTATGCGCGTGGCAAAGGCATCGTGGTGAACGAGCCCTCGATCGTGGCCATCAACAAGAACACTGCTGAAGTCGAAGCGGTCGGCAAAGAGGCGAAGGAGATGCTTGGGCGGACGCCGGGCAACATCGTCGCTATCAAGCCGATGAAGGACGGCGTGATCGCCGACTTCAAAGTCACGGAGAAGATGCTGAACTATTTCATCCAGAAGGCGCACAACCGCAAGATGTTGGTGCACCCGCGGATCGTGATCGGCGTGCCTTCGGAAATCACGCAGGTGGAAAAGCGGGCGGTCATGGACTCGGCGTACCGCGCGAAGGCCAGCGAAGTGCACCTGGTCGAGCAGGCCATGGTGGCGGCGATCGGCGCTGGTCTGCCGATCACGGAGCCGAGCGGCAACATGGTGGTCGATATCGGCGGAGGAACGACCGACATCGCGGTCATTTCGCTCAGCGGCATCGTCTACTCGCGCTCGGTTCGGATGGCGGGCAACCAGATGGACGAGGCCATCATGAATTACCTGAAGCGGAAATATAACCTGTTGATCGGCGAACGCACCGCCGAGCAGATCAAGATTGAAATTGGGTCCGCGTACCCGCTCGACAAGCCGCTCACCATGGAGATCAAGGGGCGCAACCTGATCGAGGGTGTGCCCAAGACGATTACCGTCGACGACAGCGAAATCCGGGAAGCGCTAAGCGAGTGTGTTTCGACGATCATGAATGCGATTCGCGTCGCACTGGAACGTACGCCTCCGGAACTTTCCGCCGACATCAGCGACCGCGGAATTGTGCTCACGGGCGGCGGCGCGCTGCTGAAGAATCTCGACAAGCGGATCCGCGAAGAGACCGGACTGCCGGTGTCGATTGCCGACGATCCGCTGTGCAGCGTGGTGCTGGGTACGGGCAAGATGCTCAGCGATTTCAAGCTGCTGAGAAAGATATCGATCGAGTAACTGGTTCGAGTTTCGGGTTTCAAGTTTCTGGTGTGCTGTGTTGCCGGCTGCGGCCCGAACCAACCGTCGAGAGACGGGGACCTCGCTAGTGGAAACTCGAAGCCTGATACTGGAAACTTGAAACTGGTGTTATGGAATCCGTTCTCGGCCGCTACAAGAACCTGATCGTCCTGGTGGTTGTGCTCTTCGCCCAGGTGCTGGGCCTGGCCGTCCAGGTGAAGCGTACGACCGATACGGAATCCTCCCGCCTGATTCGCGTCTGGGCTGTCAGCGCCGTCACCCCGTTCGAGGAAGTGTTCGTCTGGATGCACAACGGCTCAGGCAGCCTCTGGCACAACTATTTCTACCTGCGCGGCGTGCGCGCCGAAAACCGCGAACTCAAGCAACAGATCGAGCAATTGCGCCTGGAGCAGGTCCGCCTGAGCGAAGATGCGGCCCAGGCGCGCCGCCTGCAGGTCCTGTTCGCGTTCAAGGAGCAATTCGTCTCCAAGACGATTGCCGCGCAGGTGATCGGCTCGGGCGGCAGCGAGCAGTCGCGAATCGTCTACATCGACAAAGGCGAGTCCGCCGGCGTCAAGACCGACATGGCGGTCATCACCGTCAACGGCATCGTGGGCAAAGTTCTGAAGATTTTCCGTTCCACCTCGCAGGTGCTGCTGATCGACGATCAGAGCAGCGGAGTGGGCGCCATCCTGGAGAAATCCCGGTTGCAGGGGATTGTGCGCGGCACGCCGGCCGGGGAAGTGGTGCTGGAAAAGATCATGACCGACGAATCGGTGCAGCCGGGCGAGGCGGTGCTGACCAGCGGCGGAGACCGCATTTTTCCCAAGGGATTGCCGGTCGGGGTGGTGACGCATGTCGCGAATGAAAATCGGGCTGACCTGTTTCTGAACATTCATGTGAGACCGGCCGCCAACCTGAATAAGTTAGAAGAGGTTCTGGTCGTCACCAAGGTGGATGAGAAGGAACCGGCCCCGAGCGAAACCGGTCCAGTGCGCGCGGCGGACATCCTGGCGCAGCGCTTGCCCTCAGTGCCGGATAAGTCGACAACTACAGATGCGGCCCAGGCGAACGGTGGTGCGAACGGTGCCCAGCCCGGCGTGACGCCGAAAGCCTCACTCGAGAAAGGGTCCTCCACACCGCCGAATCCCGCGAGACCAGGCGATGGCGCAGCCACAGCAGCCAGCAAGCCGGGGACGGTTGTGCCTGCCAGACCAGCCTCGTCAAGCCCAGCAGCGAAACCCGCCGAGACCACGCCGAGTGCGCTAAAGCCTGCGACCGAGCAGAGGCCGGAACCGACGCCGGTGAAAGTGCTGGACGCCAGCCAAGTGGCTGCCAAGCCGAAGCAGGCGCCTCCACCCGCGACTCCGTCGCCGGCCAAGCCACAGGACGGACCCCAATAGCGTGCCCATTACCTACACATCCGGCGAGCAGGTTGAGGTTTACCGGTTCAATTGGGCGGTGAACATCGGAGTACCGGCGGCGGCGTTGTGGTTGCAATCGTTTCTGCCGTTGCACTTCCCGTTTTTCAAAATGTTCGATTTACCCCTGCTGGTGACGATCTTCTTCGCCATGGCACGACGCAACCCGATCTCCGGTCTGCTTACGGGATCGGTGATCGGTCTGTTTCAGGACGCGCTAACCGGGTTGCCGCTGGGGATTAACGGCCTCGCCAAGACTTTTGTCGGGTATGGCGCATCATCGCTGGGAGTAAAGCTGGATGTCGAGAACGCCGGCGCCCGCTTTCTGGTGACACTGGTCTTCTACGTGGCGCACGAGATTATCTACTTCATGGTGGCGCGCGGCCTGGTGGCGTTGAATCTGCAGTGGAGTTGGCCGCATGAACTGGTGGCCGCCCTGGCTAATGCGTTTGTGGGTGTGTTCCTGTTCTTTGCGCTGGACCGGTTCAAGCAAAGGACTTGAAAGGCAGTCGTTCGTCGTTAGCGGCTCGTCGTCAGCTCTAACTTCGCAAGTCGCGAGCCTCGGCTAAGAGCTAACGGCTAGTAGCTAGCAGCCGTTTTCCTATGTTCAGTCGGGACGACAAAGTATCGGCCATTCGCTTGACGGCGGTGCAGTACTTCATCCTCGTCATCTTCATGATCCTCGCCTACGGGCTGTGGCGGTTGCAGGTCATGCAGAGCGACTTCTACGCGCAGATGGCGGAGAAGAACCGGATCCGCAACGTGCCGATTCTTGCTCCGCGCGGAAAAATTCTCGACCGCAACGGGACGGTCATCGTGGAGAACTACCCGTCGTTCTCGGCGCTGCTGCTGCGCGATTCCACGCGCGATCTTAACGCCGACTCCGACGCCATTGCCCAAGGCCTGCACCTGGATCCGAAAGAGATGAGGGAACGGATCCACAAATTCATCTCCATGCCGCAGTACCAGCCCATCTTCCTGAAAGACGACATCACGCAGGATGAATTGGCTTTCATTGAATCGCACCGGAACGAGTTGCCGGAACTTGACACGATCATGGCGCACCGGCGCCTGTATCCCCGGAACGGTTTCATGGCGCACCTGATCGGGTACGTGGGCGAAGTCACTGAGGACATGCTGAACCAGCCGCAATTCGAGCTCTACAACCCGGGCGACGTCGTGGGTGTTTCCGGAGTGGAGAAACAGTACAACCAGATTCTGATGGGCAAGAACGGCTCGCGCCGGGCCCTGGTGAACAGTCGTGGAAGGGAAGTGGGACGTCTGGATGAAACCGCGGCGGTTCCGGGCAAGCAACTCAGACTTACGGTGGACGTCGATCTGCAGATTGCGGCGGAACAGGCTTTAGGGGACAGGAACGGCGCCGTTGTTGCGATGGATCCCCGCAACGGCGAGATCCTCGCGATGGTCAGCCGCCCCACCTTCAATCCCAACGATTTTTCCGTGCGCATTTCGCGGAATGAATGGAGCCGCCTCGTCAACGACGACGACCACCCGCTGCTGAACAAAGCCATCCAGGCCCAGTTGGCGCCCGGTTCGACCTTCAAAATCATCGAGGCCGTGGCCGGATTGCAGGAGGGGATCGCGCAGGACATGAAGGTGAACTGCAGCGGCGGGGCCAGCTTCTACGGGCGCTATTTCAAATGCTGGGTGGTGGCGGAACATCGGGTTCACGGCTCGGTGGATATTAGCAAGGCCATCTACCAGTCCTGCGACGTATTTTTTTATACCCTGGGAGAGAGGCTAGGAATCGGGAGGCTCGCCAAGTATGCCACGGCGTTCGGCCTGGGGCAGAAAACTGGCATCGACCTGCCCCAAGAAGTCAGCGGAGTCATGCCGTCGGAGGAATGGAAGATCCGCAACTTCAAACAAAAGTGGTTCGCCGGAGAGACGATCTCTGTGAGCATTGGTCAGGGTGCGGTGGCCGTGACGCCTATTCAATTGGCGCGAGCCATCGGGGCCATCGCCAGCGGTGGGCTCGCAGTGCGGCCGCACGTCGCCAATCCCACTGACCTGCCGCCGAACGTGGTCCCAGCGTCGGATGTGCCGGACAAGACCAACATACCGATTGATGCGAAGAACTGGGAGATCGTAACGGATGCTATGGCCGGCGTGGTCAATCCGGGCGGAACAGCGCCCAGCGCCCACTTGCAGGGAATCGATTTCGCCGGCAAGACCGGCAGCGCGCAGACGATCAGCAATGCTTTGAAAGCGAAGCTGGGAGCGGCGGGAAAGAATTTCAAGGACAACGGCTGGTTCGTGGGGGTAGAGCCCAGGCGCAATCCGGAGATCGTCGTCTGTGCGCTGTTGGAGGAGGGCGAGCACGGATACCTGGCCGCCCGCACCGTGGCGCAGGTGATCAAGGCGTACGTCGAAAAGCAGAATCGCCAGCCCACTAAGATCGCGAAGGGTTCGGGCCAGGCGGACATCGGCGCGGTGTGGAATATGTCCGATCCCGACGGACGCGACGATCTGAAGTCGGGCCACTTCACGCTCCCGATTTCGAGCAATAAGGTGCCGCTGGCGACGGCCGCGCCGGGGTTGGAGTAAGGGATGCCAGGAAGCCTGGAGACTTTTCCGAGGACCGACGACCAACGAAACGACGAACCACGTCCAGCTAACGACCAAGGACCGACGACCAACGCCTGATGTCCAGATACGTCTCATACCGCGATTTCGACTGGCTGCTGCTGATGTTCGTCCTCATCATCTGCGGACTCGGCGTCATGGAAATTCACAGCGCCACGATGCACACGAAGTTCGCTGGGGCCCACATCCGCCAACTGTATTGGATTGGAGGGGGCATCGTCGGCATGTTCCTGGTCAGTCTGCTGAACTACCAGGCTCTGCTCGATAAGATCCACTGGATCTACATAGCGGCGGTAGCTTCCCTGATGGCCGTGTTGATCTTCGGGACGAAATACCTTGGGGCGCGGCGCTGGATCAAGATTGGCGGAAACCACTTTCAACCCTCGGAATGGGTGAAGCTCATCCTCATTCTTGGCGTCGCCAAGTATTTTGCGGACTCACGTCATCGTGAGCTTACGCCGTCCGACTTCGTGAAAGCTGGCGCGCTGGTGGGCATTCCCATGCTGATGGTCCTGGCGCAGCCCGATCTGGGCACCGCCCTCACCTACGTCCCTATCGCCGTGATGGGAATCTTCCTGGGAGGACTGCAGTGGAGGCAGGGGCTGGCCGTGGTGCTACTCGTGGTTCTCGGGATCGGGGTGGTTTTTTTCACGCCCCATGTGCATATTCTGAAGTCGTATCAGAAGCAGCGCCTGACCAGTTTTATTGAGCCCGAGGCCGACAAGCAGGGCTCCGGGTACCAGGTGATTCAATCTCTGATTGCCGTCGGTTCCGGAGGCCTTTGGGGTGGAACCGGCACCCAGACTCATCTCTCGTATCTTCCCGTGCCCCAAACCGACTTTATTTTCGCAGCCTTTGCCGAGGAACACGGATTCGTAGGAGCTTTAGGGGTGCTCCTGCTATACTTCATAGTGCTGATGCGTTTGACGCAGAACGCGCAAACGGCGCCCGACCGCGCTGGCACGTTCCTGGTGATGGGGGTGGTGGCTGTGCTTAGCTTCCACGTCCTGGTCAACGTCGGCATGGTAGTCGGCTTTATGCCGGTTACCGGAATACCCTTGCCATTGATGAGTTATGGCGGGTCTTCCGTCCTGTTTATGTTTCTGGCGCTGGGCATGGTGATGAACGTCCGCATGCGCCGCTTCGTAAACTGAGACAGGACGACGACCGGCAAGATGCAATTCCGCGCCAGCCATGCGCGGTCCAAAACAAGATTACGACCGCCCTCGCGTAAAGAGGGCACTCACCGGCCAGAAAGAGAGTTGGAGGCCGGGCAGGATTGCAGCAAGCGCTGCCGGGCGGGAAACGGCCCCCTCCCCATTGAGGAGAGAGCGGCCACAACCCCGGGGTTGGCGCACATTGCGATAAGTGCAAAAGATTCCCCAGCTACCGCAAAGGATTCGCTTCTGGAGTGCTTTCCAGGAGGCAGGTCCACTTGTGCGTGGGCCAGTACCCATCGCGACGCTGATTCCTCCCCTTTCCTCCCTGTCTTTGTCCCGGTGATCTGTTGGCCTGGAAACGGCCACAGACCCCGGAGTATGAATGACGAAAGAATTGTTTGTAACCTCGACCCCGCACGAAACGAAAGTGGGCCTGGTCGAGGATGACCAGCTAGCTGAAATCTACCTCGAGCGCGAAAACGAATACACCCTCGCCGGATCCATCTACAAAGGTCGTGTGACCCGCGTGCTTCCGGGCATGCAGTCGGCGTTTGTCGACATCGGCCTGGAACGCGATGCCTTCCTCTACGTTTCCGACTTTATGGAACTGGAAGAGCAGGACGACGACCTTACCGAGGTGGTGTCGAGCAAGCGCGCGCCCGTGCCAGAAAGCCGGCCCCCCCAGGCGCGACCCGAGATACAGTTGCCACCGGCGGCAGAGGGTTCCTCGTATGTGATCGAGTCGGAACCCTTCACCGAAGAGACTGGGCCCGAAGTTCCCGCAGTGGCGGCGCCCGAAGCGGGCAACGTGGAAACGCAACCTCGCGATCGCGGCAACGATCGTGGTGGTTTTCGTGGACGCCGAGGGCGTCGTCGCGGGCGCCGCGGCGAGCAAAACGAGCGCTACGAGCGCGGGGACCGTGGGGACCGTCCGTCGCACGAATCGCGCTTTGCTCGTCCGGCGGCGCCCGAAGCCCCCGCGGCACCTTCGGCTCCGACACGCTCGCGCGGTGCGGACTATGGTCCGCCTCCCGGATATCAGCCCATCCTGCTGCCGGGGGAGTCGATTTCGAAATACCAGCGCCTCGCCCAGCAACCTCAGGCTCCAGCGCGACCCCGGGAAGAGGAGGCGATCCCGGCCGCACCCGTTCCGGACCCGGCTGCGCCGATCGCCAAGACGTTCCCTGAGGACGAGCCCTTTTTCGCTGCAGGCCTGACCGAGCCACTCCACGAGCAGCACGGCGACGAAATGGCTCACCAGGAGTGGGAGCGGGAGCACGCTCTGCAGGATCGGATGAATTTGAGCGCGGCCTTCACGCTTGAAGCTGCCCCAGCCGAGATCATTGAAACGGCGGAAATGGAAGCGCGTCCGGTTTCTCCCGAACCGCAAGCCAGGTCGTTCGCCGCCGCCTCGGCGTCCGCCCAAACCACAGCCCCGGTTGAGCCACCCACTGCGTACGGTGCTTCGGCAGGGACGGTCCAGGAGGAAGAGATCGAAGAAGAGGAAGCTGACCTTACCTCGGCCTACTCCGAGGAGTTGGAAGAGGAAGAAGACTTCGAGGAACTGGAAGAAGAGACCAGCGCCGCCGAGGACTATCATCCGCGTATTTTAGAGATTGCCGCGACGGGAGAGCCGGCGCCTCATCCTGTGGAACATGCTCATACGGCAGAAGAATCTGAGACTGCAGCTCCGCTCGAGAGTTTTTCAGGCGAAGCCGAAGCGGAGGAAGAAGGAGAAGAGGACGGGGTGGAAGCTGAGATCGAAGACGCCCAGGCAGAAGCCGAGGCGCTCCTCGAAGCCGAAGCTCGCGGCGATGGGACGGTGGACGCTCGCGTCGAAGTCCGCGCCCCTGCCGGCACTGCGGCCTACACTCAGCGTGCCCGAAGACCTGAGTTCGACCGTCGTCGCGGACGCCGTGGTGGACGCCGGTTTCGCTCAGGCGGCGCCCCCCGCCGTGAGAATTCGCCCATTCCGCAGATCAGCGATCTGTTGAAAGAAGGTCAGGAAGTTCTGATCCAGATCGCCAAAGAGCCCATCGGCAAGAAGGGTGCACGCATTACCAGCCACATCGCGCTGCCGGGGCGCTTCCTGGTCTACATGCCGACGGTCAACCACACGGGCGTCTCGCGCAAGATTTCTTCCGAGGAAGAGCGGCAGCGCTTGAAGCGGATCATCATCAGCGAGCGTGACAACGGCCAGGGGGGCTTCATCGTGCGCACAGCGGCCGCGGGAGCCTCCGAAGATGAGTTGCGCGCCGACATTCGCTTCCTGAAGGGCCTCTGGCAGGAAATCAAGACCCGCTCCGAAGATTCGAAAGCTCCGGCGCTCATCTATCACGACCTGAACGTGGTGGAGCGCGTGCTGCGCGACCAGGTTACCTCCGATTTCTCGGCGATCTGGGTCGACACGGAACAGGAGTACGAACGCATTCTGCGCTTTGCCAACCGTTTCCAGCCCGCACTGGTACGGCGCGTCAAGCTTTACACGAAAGAGACGCCGCTGTTCGAGCAGTTCGGGCTGAAGGAAGAGATTGATAAGGCCTTAAAGTCGAAGGTCTGGCTGAAGAGTGGCGGTTACATCGTGATTAACCAGACTGAGGCCCTGGTGGCGATCGACATCAACACCGGGAAATACGTCGGCAAGACGGCGCGTCTCGAAGACACCATCGTCAAGACCAACGTCGATGCGATCAAGGAAATCGTCCGCCAGATCCGGCTGCGCGACCTGGGCGGCATCATCGTGATCGACTTTATCGACATGGATGAGCGCCGCAACCGGCAACGCGTGATGCAGGCGCTGGAAGAAGAACTGCGCAACGATCGCGCTCCTTCGAAGGTCCTGCAGTTCAACGATTTTGGACTGGTGGCCATCACGCGCAAGCGCGTCAAGCAGTCGCTCGAGCGCACCATCGGTTCCCCTTGCCCGTACTGCGAGTCAACGGGCTTCGTGAAGTCGGTCACCACGGTCTGTAACGAGGTCTACGTGGAAATGCGGAAGATGGCCAAACACCTCGAGCACCAGGATGTGATGTTGCGCGTGAACCCCGAGGTGGCGAAGGCCCTCAAGGCGCCCAGCGGACGCTGGCTGACCGAAATGGAAGAGCTGACCAAGCGAACCATCATCGTGAAGTCGGATCCGGCGCTGCACGCGGAGCAGTTCGACATAAACTGAACCGCGCTGTGGAACCACAAATATCTGCAGCCGTAAGGCTGGGCGAAAACCCGGCCTTTTTTCCATCATCAGCTACTCATTCGGCCCGTACGTCCGTCTAACAACACGTGCTCATCCGACTCCCAGGCCAATTCGCCTCGTGGTGTGCCGTCGCAACAGTTCTCGTCGCCGCAAAAGTTACCACTGCCTCCAGTCCTGCTGCGCAGCCCTGCGCATTTGTCCACGTCAACGTCATTCCGATGAATCGGGATCGCATCCTCGCCGATCAGACCGTGGTCGTGACGGACGGCAGAATTACGGAGATCGGCCCGTCGCAGGCGGTGAAGATCCCGGCTAGCGCTTGCCGTATCGACGCAAAAGGGAGGTACTTGATCCCCGGACTCACCGACGCTCACGTCCACCTCTACTCGTCGATTGAGTTCCCCCTTTATCTCGCCAACGGCGTCACCACCGTCTTCAACCTTGACGGTCGCCCGGCCCACCTGCTGTGGCGGAAACAGGTTGCCAGCGGCGAGGCGCTCGGGCCGACGATTTTCACGGCGGGGCCCCTTTTCGGCCGCTCTCACACCGCCGCCGAGGCCGTTCGCCTGGTGGACGAGCAAGCCGATGCCGGCTACGACGCGGTGAAGATCTACAACCAGGTTTCCAAGGAGGA
>Ga0210408_10000308_pt1 | contig 68274 bp, 64 predicted proteins | sample IncBWH4MmetaG_FD_155471 | JGI IMG/M metagenome (GOLD analysis project Ga0210408, IMG submission 155471) | Forest soil microbial communities from Barre Woods Harvard Forest LTER site, Petersham, Massachusetts, United States - Inc-BW-H-4-M | ecosystem: Environmental > Terrestrial > Soil >... | reverse complement strand
AAGGGCAAGGGAGATAAAGACGTGGACGCGGTACAAAAACCTCGCTAGTTGACCAACTGCCTGCTTAAGAAGCGTGCTAGATTCCGAGAAGAGCATTTCTCGGGGGAACGACGATGTGACCGAGCGCTCGGTTTTGAGCAGGTAAGATTCCCGGTTTTCTCAAATCCAACGACATGGACAGGCCAAAGAAGGTAAAAAGCGGACTCTTGCTCCTCGGCGGGCTTCTGATCGCCGCTACGGCACTTTTCATATTTGGGTGGCTGGCGGAAGAGATGCTTGAAGGAGACACACGCCAATTCGATACATTCGTGCGAACGGCCGTCCACCAATTAGCCACGCCCGGCCTCACCCGGTTGATGCAGGTTTTCTCATTTCTTGGGTCAGTCGCGGCGGTGACCGCGATATGCCTGGCGGCGATTTGCGTGTTTCTTTACTATCGGCGCAACCGAACGGCTGTAATGTTGGCGATCACGATGGCCGGCGTGGCGGCACTCGATGTGGCATTGAAGCTTGCTTTCCATCGCCCGCGGCCTGTTGCCTTTTTCGGCGCGACGCCAAGCACGTACAGTTTCCCGAGTGGTCATGCACTAGGCTCATTCTGTTTCTATGGAATGCTCGCTGCCATTCTCGCCGCACGTGTGCGCGGACGTGGCACTAAATTCTGCATCTGGATGGCGGCGACGCTCTTGGTTGGAATGATTGGATTTTCGCGCATTTATTTGGGCGTGCATTATCCAAGCGATGTCATCGCAGGTTATTGTGCGGCCGTTGTATGGGTCGGGGCGGTAGGTCTCTTCGAAAGGACTCTTGGGACCGAGAATGGGAAGAGCTGGAGCGGTTAGCCGCGGGCTGATGCAGAGGGTCGGGATTTGTCAGAGTTCGAGGCGAATGAATGAGACGGCATGCTTCGAGTCGATAAAATCTCGTTTTCAGACATGTGCGGTACGGGACATATATCGCGACACCAAGGGTGCATAGTCAAGGCTACCCGGGCACCGAATCGAGGGATCTCGGGATTGGGGGGTTACATCATGCGACGGACAAATCGCTACATCAGTTTACTATTCTTGGCTGCTGCCATTGCTGCACCGGCCCTAGTTGTGGCCGGAGCCAAAGCTCAAGAGGCCAGCGTCCAAGTGCGAGTCTACGATCGAGACCACCGCGATTACCATAACTGGGACGACCACGAAGACCGCGCGTACCGACGTTACCTGGTGGAACAGCACAGGAGTTATCGTACGTACCAAAGACAGCACTACAGAACGCAGCGGCATTACTGGAATTGGCGCCACAGTCATCCGGACCGCGATTAACGAAGGCCCATAAGGAACAGAGCGTCTCAAGATTGTTAGACGGCAGTGAGCACTATCGTCGAGGCTCATTTCCCGATGAACCCGCGCGACTCGACCACGAGCCGAAGGATGCGGTTACGATAAAGACGACTTCGTGAGCTTGCTCTGTTCTGGACGCGGATGGAAGGAGTTCGCACCGTGGTTCAAAGAAAAGCAAGCCGGTTTGTCCTGCCACCTGCGCGAGGAGTCAAAACGGAAAACCTGGTTTAGACACTTCTTGGGAACGACGCTGGAGCAAGCGGACCGGGAACTTGCATAGGTTATTTATGAGGGTCCGCCAAGGTGCAATATTGCAATTCGTGGAGAACTTACTCTCACCGTTCCACATTTCTTCCCCCGATTGACATTCCAGGCGCAGGCCGTGCTCTTTTGGGCTGCGCCGCCGGGAATCGCCCCTAGCCAAAACCCTCCGGCCAACAATAAACGGGAGGGCCCTGTCCAGACGCAGATGCGCAGCACGCAGGTTTTCGACTTGTTGGACGGAGAGAGTGCGGCGTTTTTCGCGGCGGGCGGTCGCGCGGCTGGTGTGGTTTCTGTGCTTCACGCCGTAGATCCATTGGAGCAGGACATAGAGCAAAAAGTCACAGCTAGGAATACAAAACGCCAGGAAGACTGTAAGCGACATAACCTCACGCGGGCTGGCGCGAACGGGTCGCCCGGACGAGGGAAAAGCAGGAACGCAAAGGCTAAAAAATCCTGAGAGAGGTTTGTCAGGAATTTGTTAGCAGGATCTTTGGAAATAGGCGCGTGGGTGACCCCGACAAGGTCGGGGCAGGGCGGTGACTTGCCAAAAAAAAAGGGGGCCGGCTCTAAGGGAGCCGGCCCCGTGGTGGGGAGGATTACTGCGGAGACGTGACGGCCGCAACGGGTTGCAGGCTGAGGGAAATGATCTTGGTACCGATCACTTCTCCCGAGACGATCAACTCGACGCGGCGATTTTGCTGACGGCCTTCGGAAGTATCGTTGGACGCAATGGGCCGAGTCTTACCGAAGCCCGTAGCGGTGGTCGAAGATTCCGGGACACCTTGCTGGGTGAGATAGGTGCGGACGCCTTCGGCGCGCTTCTCCGAGAGGTCCTGGTTGAATAATTCGGTGCCGACGCTGTCGGTGTTGCCTTCGACGGCGAGCTTGAGCGAAGGATAGCCGAGCACGATGCCGGATATTTTGGCGAGCTTCTCGCGGGCCAGCGGGCGGAGCGTGTATTTGCCGGAGTCGAAGAGCACGTCCGACATATTGACGACGAGGCCGCGAGCGGTGTCGCGAGTTTCCAGGATGAGGTTGAATTGCTGGAGGAGACGGGCGCGAAGCTCTTCGCGATCACGCACGGCGTCTTTGAGCTGCGCGTCGGATTTGGCGGCGGCAGCGCGATTCAGGTCGGAATCCATTTCGGCGGCCTGTTGCTTTTTCTGGGCGTCGTTGCGGTCTCTTTCGGCATCGGCTTGGGCGCCAGCAGCCTGTTGGGCGGCGGCTTGGGCGTTACGGTTGTTGCTATCCGCTACATTGCGATCGCGAACGGCTTCGGCGGTGGCGGCTTCGGCGGTGAGGCGGCGCTCGGACTCCTCATTGGCACGGGCCTTGGCGTGAGCTTCACGGCCGGCTCCGGCGCTGCGTTCGGATTCGGCGCGTTCTTCGTCGATATGCTTGACGGCGATTTCACGGGCGTCTTCGGCGGTCTGCACGACTTCGCGGGACAGAGCAGAAAGCGTTTTCTTGTTTTCATGCTTTCCGCTGGCGAGCGCATCGGCTTCGTTCATCTGGTTGACGGCTTTTTGGTAGCTTGGGGCGGCGTAACGTTCGGCGCCGGCGGATTGCGCGATGCGCAGGGCATTGCGGGCTTCAAAAAACTCGAGGGGCAATTTGGCGTTGAGAATCACGGGGTCGAACTTATAGCCCGTGGGGATGTAGCCGCCGCGATCGATCAATTCAAACTTGGCGTCCACGGCCTCGGTGGCGCCGACGGTATCGGAGCGAATGGCGTTCTCGAGAACCACGAGGTTGCTGGGACGGCGCACGGCATAGTAAGGCTCCGCGGTGACAATCAGCGCGAAAGCTTGCAGGTCCGTGGTTACGTCCAGTTTGCTGCGATGGTTATCGCCCACCAAAACTTCGCCGATGTTCACCGGGCGGCCTTCGGGCGAAATAGCCCACAAAACATAGGTTAGATACTCGTTGCCGAAGGTCGTGGGCTTATCCAAGCCGGAAAATTCGGCTTCGACTGCCAGGGTCCCGCGCTTGCTCTCGACGTTAGCCTCGCCCGCGGCGGAAGGCATCAAATCGGTACCTTGAAAGTTGATCTTTGTGGCTCCACTGCGGTGTCTGTAGCTCACCGCTCGGGTTGTACGGCTCACCACATTGATGCGATACGTTGGTGTTGGATTGCCGGAGTCTGCCGGCACTTGCGTCTGGGCCTGCGCTTGCGCCGATGCCCCAAGCGTCATTACTACTGCCAGGGTGATACCTGAAATCTTGAACATGAGTCTCCTTCTCGGAATCTTCGAGATCCAAGTATCAGGTTTTGTGAGCGTGAATACTGTGCGATAGTGCACGTTTTGAAAGAAAGTGCGCTTTCAGAAGTTGACCTTTTATGAGCGGATGGATTGAGGAACACCAGATGAATGATATGGACCCACCTTCAAATAGTGAGTATTTGCCTTGAGAAAGATGAATTACGCGCCGTGCTCCGCGTTCCGTTCAAAACGGGACAGACAAAAGGTTTTCACTTAGCAGAAGATTTGCACAGCACGCGACGGGTTGGCATCGAGGAGTCAAGGTGCAACGGCGGCGCTGGCGAAACCACAACCGCAGGCAGCAATCGAGTGTCGGATGTGGGTGCTCGCGCCGGAACGGATTGACTCTCCCAACCGCCAAGTCCCCGAGGAAAAGCCTCGAAGGTGCGCAGCAGGTCGAGATGCGTTGCGAATTGCCGAGAGTCGATAGGTCACGTCAGCGGACGAGCTTCTTCCCCCCGATCCTCTCCCTGAAGTTTATCCTGATCCTGAATATCACAGCGATAGCTTGGGCGCCGGTTGCGAAGGCGCAAGTGTCCAATTTTGAGAAGGCGGAAGGAGAAATATCGGGAACAGTGCTTTTGGAAGCGGAGAAGCGGCCAGCGAGCCAGGTGATCATAAGCCTGAAATCGCGTGTCGCAGGAATATTACGTAGCGTTTTGACGGACTTAGAAGGGCAGTTCAGAGTGCAGCACCTTCCGCCCGGCACGTATGACATCGCGGTCGAGGAGGCGGGTTACGAGGCGCTTCAGGCCACCGCGCAGCTCGATGGCCCTTCCTCGAAACTGGTGATGTATCTGAGGTCCAAATCGGGGGCCATTCGCCAAAGCGATTACACGGTTTCCGTGCGGGAATTGAAGATCCCGGGAAAAGCGCGGAATGAGTTGCAAAAGGGATTCGAGCGCCTGACAAAGAATGATCCTGCCGGGAGCCTGGACCACTTCGTGAAGGCCACACAAGCGTTTCCTGGATACTTCGAGGCTTACTACCATATGGGCATGGTAGAGATGAGGCTGGGTCGCAATGAAGAGGCGGCGAAAGCTTTTCAAGCGGCCATCGATTTGAGTGGGGGGCGGTACGCCTGGGCGGAGTTTGGATTTGGCTACCTCCTGTGCCAGGAAGGAAAACCGAGCGAGGCGGAGAAAATCATCCGCAGGGGATTGGAAGTGGAGGACGCCGCCCCTGACGGGCACGTATTCCTGGCAAACGCGCTCATGCAACTCAACCGGCCGGACGAGGCGGAAAGGAGCGCGCAGGAGGCGCTTCTCCGCAACCACAACTTCGCGGACGCCTATCTTGTGCTATCGAATGTGGCCGCCAGCAAAGGTGACTATCGCACAGAACTACAGGACCTGGATGCTTATTTGAAATTGCAGCCGAGCGGCCCTGCGAGCGAGCGCGTTCGCCAAGTACGTGAGGCGGTTCTGAAAATCCTGGCCAAGTCCCATCCGCAAGATTGAGTTTCTTGCGGAAGAAGACTTCTTTTCATCTGGGATGGCCATACTCCCCGAGCATATCGAGACGGAAGCCATTCCGTTCATTCGAGCACGCCTCCAACAAACTGTTTCATGCGCCGCCAAGGATGGGTCGGGCGCCTAGTCTGCGAGTCACGGCCAAAGTGAAAACTCAGGCCCAGGCCTGTGAAGCGGACTGAAAGCGGGCCGCCCAGATAACTTTGTCGCGGCGCACGAAAGCCCACGATGCCACCGTAGCCTGAAGGTCCGAGTTGGGTGTTGTCCATGCGGAGCGTGTTCTGAAAGGCGTCCAGTTGGAACCTTCCGCTCCAAAATTGGATTAGCGGCAAGCTGGAAAGCGTGAACGTTAGACTCTTTACGTTTACCATTTGCGAAAGGTGTAGCAGTCCGTCGTAGCGCTCGTAAGCTCCTACGAACGGGAGGCTGAAATGGGCAAGGGATTCTCCGGGGTCCTGGGATCGCAGGAAGGAAGCCGTCGGCAAGGGGAGCGATACCGTTCGGAGCGCCGTCATGCCCGGTACAGTACGTTCTTGAGCTAGAACGATCTGTGGCGGGGGTGTTTGACCTACCACCGGCACGTAGCTACCCAGAAACATTCCGAGCAGCAAAATGAAGCGCCTGTACGCCACAAGATTTCTCTCTTATCTAGACTCTTGCTCTTTCACCACGCGAAGGAACACACACCACCTGCTCAGGGTCCCCTCCGCTGTCGTCTAAATATGGGAGGCGGATTATTCCTTGAGGGGGACCAGATAGCGCTAACCAAGTAAGGGTACTAGGTGGGGATCCGCTGGTCTGTTCCAATACGCACATATTAAGCGCCTGTTAATGGACAAAGATGGTGAGGAACAACGGGCCGACAGACAACCTGCAGCCCCCGTTTGTTTCGAGGGTGTTCAAAAGTGGATAGATGCCGCTTTGCACTGGTTGCTAGCATTCGCGTCGGTTTGGAAGCTTGAAGTCGATTCGACAGTCATGTTCCCGCACTGTCAGCGACGATGAAAAGAAATCCAGCCAAGGAGCTCTGAGATGAGAAAACTTTTGTTGGTTATTTGCATGTTGAGTACGGGCAGCCTGTGCTGGGCGCAGGCGACGGCACCAACACTGGGCACGGCGGCAACCTTCGCAGTCCTGGGCGGTTCGAATGTAACCTGTACTGCCCCCGGCGTCATCAGCGGAGACGTAGGCGTCTCCCCCGGCGTTTTCACAAATACTACCGGCTGCCTTGTTGTGGGAACAGTTCACCAGGGCGACGTGGCCGCCACTAACGCTCTGACTGCCCTCAACACGGCGTATACGAATGCGCTTGTCGCGAACAGCAGTTGCACCAGTCTCCTGGCCGCTGCCCCAGGCGCGTCATTCACGCTCGCGCCGGGTGTGTATTGCAACACCGGGGCGGCTCCGGCGCTAACGTTGACCACCATCACCTTGACACTCGACGCCGGTGGCAACGCCAATGCGGTCTGGGTTTTCAAAATCGACGCAGCCCTCACCGGAACTGGTTTTAACGTGGTCATGGCCAACGGCGGTCAACCCTGTAACGTGTATTGGCTCGTCGGCGCCGATAGCACATTGACCACTTCAACGTTCCAGGGAAACATTCTCGCAGGTGGGCCGACCGGGAGCTTCACTAGTACCGGCGGAACAATAATCGGACGTGTCTTGGCGAACGGCGCCGTGACCTTGACTGGCCCCAACGTCCACGGAACCTGCGCCATCGCGGCTCAGGGCGGAGGAGGCGGTACAGGCGGAACAGGCTGCGACGCGGATGATAAGGACGAACATCATCACGACAAGGATAAAGATAAAGACCGGGATCACGATAAGGACAAAGATAAGGACAAAGACAAGGACCATAAGGACTGACGATCGTGTGGGCCTGAAACTAACCTGAGGAATGCTCTGAGGCGCGACCCGTTTCGCGCCTCCGGGCACTTCAGGGCTAGGCGAGCGGCGGAACTGACGATTGCGGTGTCGGATATGAAGAAACTAGTGTTGGCTTTCATGCTGAGTATGGGCAGCCTAGCCTGGGCGCAGTCGGCACCGCCACTGGGTTCCGCGCAGAGCTTCGCAGTCCTGGGAGCCTCAACGGTGACCAATACTGGTCCGACGATCATCACCGGAGATTTGGGTGTGAGCCCAGGTGCAGCTGCCACCGGCTTTCCCCCGGGGAGCGTGACCGGAGGAACAATCCATGCGAGCGATGCCACCGCCACCGCAGCTCAGGCCGCTGCGCACACAGCATACGGTAATCTAGTCGCGCAACCCTGTGGCACCAACTTGACCGGGAAGACTCTAGGCACGAGTCCAGGTGCGGTGAAGCTCGCGCCGGGTGTCTATTGTTTTGATTCTTCGGCGCAATTGACCGGGACCCTCACGCTCAGCGGCAACGGTGTCTACGTTTTCAAGATAGGGAGCACGCTTACGACAGCGAGCAATTCCTCTGTCGTCCTGGCCAACGGGGCGACGGCAGGAAAGATGTTCTGGCAGGTCAGCAGCTCCGCAACTCTTGGTACAAACACCGCTTTTGAAGGGAGCATTTTCGCGAATATCAGCGACACCGTCACCACCGGCGCCAGTGTTACCGGTCGGGTCTTCGCGCTGACGGGCGCAGTCACGCTGAGCGGGAACCGAATACGCGCCGCATCAAAATAAGCAAGTTGGAACTGCCAGAGAAAAGGGAAACGTAACCCCAATCCAACGACCAAAGCAGGGAACAAGTGTCCGTAGACGGGCTTGGGCAGTAGCAGTTCGCCTGAAAGTGCACATCCGAGAGGAGCGAATCTCGATGACTACGCGGTTGCGCGCCGGGCCGGGTTGGGATTTGCGGAGCGTGACCAGCGGAAAAATCGGTAGTCGCATCTTTCGCAGCGAAACGGCCTGATCAAAATCATGGCCAGAATCAGTCGTTCCATGATCCCTTGGCGTTTTGAGCGATGAATGCGTTTACTTTGGCACAGCGGGCAACTCAACATTGCAATTCTCCTGAGGTGGCGTCTCCAGTGCCAAACAACCTTCCGCTAGAGGAAACCCCCAGGGCTGTCCCAAATTGAACACTAAGATCCTATCGTCACTATCACAGCGAATTTAGCGGTTTGCATTCCCAGCCATCCGCCCATGGCCGCTTCGGAGCTACATGACACGATAAATGTTCAAAATGGAACAGACGGCGTTTTCTGGTCGACATATCTTCGGCAGGAATTGGGTCGGTTTCTAAGTCGACGACCCGAAATCGCTAAGGACGGCCCGGCTGACTGTGAGTGTAGACTGCCATGGCAAATCTGGTCCAGAACGAATTGCAGTCCGCGAAGAGGAATTTCCGTCCGCAGAGCGCTGCTGCTCACAGGCGGCGTCCGCTCAATGTCCTTTTCGTTCACCGCGACGCAGACGTGGTCGACAACTGCGTGGAAGAGCTGAAGAAAGCGCAATTCATCGTCAATTCCGATTTCGTTTTGACCTTAGCGCAGTGCACGCAACAGCTGCGGTCCCAATCTTATGATGTGGTGGTCGCGGAGTACCCCAGCCCGAGTTGGAAAGGGCCGCAGGCCTTGCATCTCCTTCCTCAAACTGTGCAGGAGATCCCGCTGCTGTTCTTGACCACCGCCACGGGAAGTGAATCCATCGCGAAACTCACTACTGATGAAGCTTTCGATTACGTAGAAAGAGAGCATCTGCCTCAATTGCCGATGGCCGTTCGGCGAGTCTTAAAGGAGAAGAAGCTGCGCGCCGAGCTGGAAGAGGCCGGGAAGGCCCTGCGACACTCGCAATCGCTGTATCGGGCGCTCGTGGAGAATCCTGCTTATGGAATCTGCAGGTGTGACGTGGCCGGAAAGTTTGTGGACGTGAACCAGGCTCTCTTAATGATGCTCGGCTACGAATCCAAAGACGAATTACTGGCGGCGAACTGCGCATTCGGAATCGTCGCGGATCTTGGTCAGAGGAAGCCATTGGCCGGAACGTCTCCCGAGTCGGCGCGAATCGAGCCCGTTGAAATCGAGTGGAACCGGAAAAATGGGACGGTTCTGAAAGCCAGGCTGAGCGGCCGAGGCATATTTGACGAGCGTGGCGATTTTGCGGGGTATGAAATCATCACGGTTGACGTTACGGAACAGCGGGCACTTGAGGATCATCTACGCCGACAGGCCTTGAGCGATTCGCTGACGGGGTTGGCCAACCACCAGCGGCTCTTAGAGGTATTGCACGGCGAGATTTGCCGATCGAAGCGCACAGCGCGGGAATTCTCGCTTCTCCTGCTTGATCTCGACGGATTGAAGGCCATCAACGATCGATTCGGGCGTCTGGCGGGGAACCGGGCGCTTTGCCGGGTGGCGCAGATCCTGGCGGACTGCAGCCGGTCCGTAGACACCGCGGCGAGGCAAGGCGGCGACGAATTTGCACTGGTCCTGCCGGAGACGGGTGCGGCCGCGGCTACGTTGGTGGCGAGGCGAATTTGCGAGCTTCTTGCCAAGGATACCGAAGAACCGGCGCCTTCCGTCAGCATGGGAGTCGCGAGTTATCCCAAGGACGCGGAGAACGTTGGAACGCTGTTATACGCCGCGGACAGATTCCTCCACGCCATGAAAGAGCAGCGGTCGAAAGGTGCCCGAGCCGGTCAGAACACGTGAATCGCCATTACGCCATTCAAAGGCAAGGTGTGTTCCTTGGGGGTGCGGACCTGAAGGGTTAGAGCAGTGTGCGGAATCGAACATCGCTTGCAGGGCGAACAGCACATACTCCGTGCAGGCCAAGGATTCCGGGCAGGAAGTCTTGAGCCAGGAGGAAGACGAAATGCAACGTGGCTATCAATATTTGTTCGGTTTCTTTGTTCTTAGCGCAGCACTGGCAGCGCCTTCGGCGATGAATGCCGGGGCCAAGCCGCAGGATAACGGACGCCAGGAAGAACACCGCCGCGACGACAATGACCGCAACCGGTTCTATGACCGTCAACACAAGGATTATCACAATTGGGATGACAACGAAGACCGTTCTTTCCGCGTATACCTCGGCGAAAGACACAGAGAGTATCACCCCTTTGTGGAATTGAGAGTGAAAGAACAAAACGCGTATTGGAACTGGCGTCACCGTCATCCGGATCACGATCACGACGGACGCTAGCGCGGAAGATGGGCGAAGCCCCAAAGAAGTCTGCATTCATCGGCTGGGGGAGCGGCACGAAAAGACCGCTCCCACGGCGCGGCTGGGAGATGGACCGAGCTCGGTTCGATCCGAACATGGCCTGAAGGAGAGGGAGACTCAGATGAATGAATATGATTCCGGCTCAGGCGCCACACCACAAAGACGCAACCCACATCGTAGTCTTGACGACAAGATTCAATATTTGTTGAGGGCAGAAGAACAGCTTCTTCAATCCATTTCCTCTCATGCGCCCCTCGCGAAAGTACTGAATGAAATCTGTAGTGCCCTCGATTTTCAGATCGGCAATGTGGTCTCGCTCATTGCATTGCCGGGTGACGACCCCAGCGAACTTGCCGACATTGCCATGAACGCCACGCATTTTGGTCTGCATACTTTTTTCTCTGAAGGGATTGCCGCGGAGAATGACGAACTGCTCGGATCTCTGGAAATATACTGCAGCGTTCCACGAAACCCCACAGCCGAGGAAGTTCAATTGATGGAGCGGGCAAAGTGCCTGGCTGCGATTGCGATCAAACGTCACAATGAGGCAAGCGATCAAGACGATGGCGGCTGGCGCAGGAATCAGGGAGCGCAAAAGCGCGTGCTGGAATGGCCGGCTTCCTGGAACTAGTCTTCCGGCGCGCTAATTCTCATCCAGCAGGAAATCAACAAGCGTGAATTTCAGCAGCGCAGTTGCGGACAGGGCTGCGTGAGTCAGTCGTGCAGCACGACACTCAAGAGAGAAGTGTTGATCTGAAGGCCGCCATTGTACTTGATAAAACCAAGCTTCCTGAATTTGTTCATGAAAAAATTGACGCGCGAGCGTGTCGTGCCGACCATCTCGGCCAGCGTTTCTTGCGATAGACTGGGGATTATTGCGTGGGGCTTGTCCTCTTTCCCGTAACGGGCAAGCAATAGAAGAGTGCGGGCGAGGCGCTTCTCGCTCGAATTGAACAGCTGATCGACCAAGTCCTCCTCAATTCGAATGTTCCGTGCCAGCATAAAGGTGATGAAGCGATCGGAGAGCGTGTGCTGCTCATGAAGCACCTTGAACATTTCACTTTTCTCAATGACGAGGATAGTGCTGGGTGTAATCGAGGTGGCAATACCCATGCGAACGGACTGACCCGCCAGACAACCTTCACCAAAGAAGTCGCCCGGTCCTAGAATGCCGACGACCGCCTCTTTGCCGACTTCATTGACGACGGAGAGCTTCACCCCGCCTTCTTGCAAGTACAGTACGCTCTTGGCGGCGTCACCTTGAGAGTAGACGACCTCCCCTCTTTTAAACTCCTTCACATTTCTCGCCACGCCGGCCGAATCGAGAAATTCCTGGGCATTAAATGCGTCCTTTTTTTTCCTGGAACCACCATTTGGTTTTTTGTTGCTGGGACTCATAGCTCCTTCCATGACGCAACTCCTTGGAATAAAACTAGCAAAACCCTACAACTCGGCGCAAGACCTTTTGCGTCGGGTCAACACCCTAGTGGACTGTCGCTACTTTTTCGACAGCTCGCCCTCGAAGTAACCTTCCACCTCCTCATGGCTAAGCGGATTTCTTACCTTGGTCAATACGATCGAATAAACGACCTTATTGCTTTCAACCTGCGCAGTGATAAATGCCTGGGTCTCCAGCAGTTCCTGGTTGGTGAATTTCACCCTTCTGCCGTCTGCAAGTGTTTTAATCCACTCTTCTTCCACCGTTCATCTCCTCAGGTGGGTCGAGCGATTTTGCAATAGATACCCGACACTCCAAACATAGTCTGCCAATGCTGCCCACATCGCGAAAGTAAGCCGCGGAATACATCGCGCCCGCCGGAAATCGCAGCGCGCGAGCTACGCCCCAAGCCGGCCTGAATTCTCCTCCTCAAAGCTTTGAACATGGAATTACCCAGAAGTACAGTATACGCTGAATATACGTGGCGGAGAATAGGTGAGGCGGGGGGGGGCTGTGAGGGCGCCTGCTTTCAACCAGTCCTGGATATGCGCATTTCATTGCGATATTCCCGGTCAGTGTGTTTTTCCCAGAGGTTTGCGTGGCCCTTTGTTGATGACCCAGCGCTTGGTTGCCTCATGCATAATATCATGCTCGGTTTTCAGGCCCAAGATCCCCACCAAGTTAGCTAGATCGGATTCGACCGTGCGGAGACTAATCTTCAGCCGGGCGCCAATATCGGAACTGCTTGCCCCCTCCAAGACCAGTTTCAGCACCTTTCGCTCGCGAGTTGTCAGTTTGTCAGAAAGTTTCGGCCAAGTGGTCCGAAACTTTTGCAAATAACTGCGAGTGAAAACCTCGGAGAGCAGTGGACTCAGGTAATGGCGGCCGGCAGCCACATCGCGTATGGCCTGGAAGAGGTCAGCTCCAGCGGACTCCTTGACGACGTAACCAGCCGCGCCGCTTCCGAGCGCATCCAATAAATACGCCTCGTCCCCGTACATAGTAAGGATAATCACACGAGTTTTCAATTTCAAGCGGGAGAGCCTGCGTGTGGTTTCCAGACCGTCCAGGCCAGGCATCATCAGATCGGCGATCAGCACCTTGGGCTTCCGGCGCTTGACCAGCTCGAGGGCCTCGATCCCATCCGCCGCTTCACCCACAACATGAAACTCTGGATCTGATTCCAGCAAGAGCCGCAGCCCTTGCCTTACGACAACATGGTCATCAGCCAGCGCGACAGTCACCATGACGCTTTTCAAAAACCTTAAGACTTCTTTTTTTGAGAGACGCGCAACAACAGACTGCGGCCCGTCGCGGCGGGGTTCGCGTTTGGAACCGAGTCCATCAAAATGTGGCCCCTGAATCCTAGAATATCACGAAGTTTTATTGGAAAACCGACGACTTTCCCGTAGAGATGGACTGCCATTCCTTGTTACCGGGAGCCGGGACCAAGTCTTTGACCGCACAGTAGCTTAGCTTGAGTAAGAAAACCTGTCGTTTGTGGTCCAGTGTTCACTTTTGAATAGACATTGGGCCAACGACGCTCGAACTTGGCTAAGCCCTAATACAAATTGAGTTTTTCTTTTTGCCTAGGATAGGATTATGGGAAAGAGGCATACCAGCGGCGTACTACTGGTGCTTGCACTGACAGTCGCAAGATCAATCTGGCATAAAGGATGGTCCGCGGTGGCCACGACAAAACGAAGAGCACAAGCGAGAGACGCGGGAGGGCCGCAGAAAAGAAGGAAAAAGCTTCCGAAGGTGTCGACCGGCATTGCCGGGTTGGATTTGGTGTTAGGCGGCGGCCTGCCCGCTGGACGCGTGACCCTGCTTAGCGGTGGCCCCGGGAGCGGCAAGAGCATGATGGGATTGCAATGCCTGATACACGGCGCCAGTGCGGGCCTGCCGGGGATTCTGGTTATGTTCGAGGAACGCGCTGCGGCCGTGCGTCAAAACGCTTGGAGTTGGGGATGGGACCTGGCTCGGCTAGAGAAGAAAAACAAGCTCTACCTGATGGATGCGCGTCTGGATCCTGAAGTGGTGATCTCGGGCGAGTTTTCCATCAAGGGTCTGCTGGCTATCCTGGATCAGCGGATTAAGGCCATGCGCGCCAAGCTAATCTTGATTGATGCGGCGGACGCCCTCTTGCATTTGTACGATAACCCCCTCCGCGAGCGCCGCGAATTATATGCATTGCACGAATGGCTGCTGGACCGGGGATTGACCGCGATCATGACGGTCAAGACTGTCCCGCACGAGGAGGCTCCCTCCCGGTATGCATTTCTGGACTTCATGGCGGATTGCGTGATTCACGTGGACCAGCGCGTCACTGCCCAGATCACCACGCGCCGCTTGAGAGTGATCAAGTATCGTGGTTCGGGATATGGCCGCAATGAATATCCCTTCATCATCGATGAGAGCGGCATCAACATCATTCCTATCACCAGCAACGTCTTACAGCACCGCCCCCCCGGTCCCAAAGTGTCCAGCGGCCGGGCCTGGCTGGATGACGTGGCCGGCGGCGGCTACAAGAGCGGGACCAGCATCCTGCTGGCGGGGACTGCCGGCGCGGGAAAGACCACACTGGCCTGCGCCTTCGCCTGCGCCGCTGGCCTGCGCGGCGAGCGAGTGCTTTACCTCAATTTCGAGGAGTCGGCAGAATCCATGGTCAGCAACATGCTTAGCCCGGGTCTTGCCCTGCAGCCGCTGATCAAGACGGGGACGTTGGTGGTCCGGTCCTACTTGCCGGAAGCGATGGGTGTGGAAGAGCATTTGTTTCATGCCTTGAAAGACCTGGATGAGGTTCAACCCCAGCACGTGATCGTGGATGCGATCTCGGCGTGCAAGCGCATGGGCTCGGAGCAGGCTGCCTTTGATTACCTGATGCGGATTCTGAACGTCTGTAAAGAGCGCGGTATCACCTGTATCTATATTAACCAGACTGCGGGTTTGGATATCGTCGAAGAGATCAGCGGGATTGGCGTTTCGTCCATCATCGATACCATCATCCTTCTGCGTCATCTTCCCATTGATGGCGCCGTAACGCGCCAGTTGATCGTCATGAAGTCAAGAGGGTCGAAGCATTCCGAACAGTTCCATGAATTCCGCATCACCGATCGAGGCATGGATCTGGTGAAGGCCTAGCGTAGTTGTGCGGTGAGCAGCTCGGCGTACCGATACGGTACGGAAGAAATGGAGCCCGATGATGAAAGCTCGCAAGCGCGAGAAGCGGAGAGCCGCAAAGCCCGTACGCGAGACCTATGTCTTCCGGCTGTTCGTGGCCGGTAACGAATCAAACTCCTCCCAAGCCAGGGGGAACGTGGCACGGCTCTGCGAGGAGCGCATCAAGGGGCGTTACAAAATCGAGGTCGTGGACGTACTGAAAGACGTCTCTAGTGCTCACAAAAATAAAGTGCTGGTAACGCCCACGCTGATCCTGATCAAGCCCCTCCCGAAGGTCACTGTGTTGGGCAACCTCAATGATACTAAGCAGGTCATTGCGGCGCTCAGACTGAACGGTGACGAGCGATGAATAACCAGAAACCGCCATACCACGAACTGGAGAGCAAGATGGAAGAGGCAGAGAAACTCATTCACGCCCTGAGGACCCAACAGGTGGACGCGATTGTCGGCGAGCGCCACATCATGCTTGTTCGTTTGAAGCAAGCGGAAGAGAACCTCAAGAGTTCGCGGAATCAATTGCGTGCCCTCGCGTCCTACTTGCTGTCGGCGCGCGAGAATGAAAGGGCGGTGATCGCTCGTGAGCTTCACGATGAGTTTGGCCAGGGGCTTACCAGCTTGCAGTTAGGATTATCCTGGATCTCCCGCAAGTTGACTCCAGGGCAACAGCCGTTACAGAAGAAAATCAAGTCGCTATCAGCCACCACGACGAACTTGATGCGGTCGGTGAAAAACATCGCGAGCGAATTGCGCCCCGGCGTTTTGGAGGAATTGGGCCTGATTAAGACCTTGAAATCGGAGGCGAGGGAATTCGAGGGACACACCGGGATACGTTGCAGATTTAAGACCAATACTGCAAAAGCCAAGTTCGATCGTTCGGCGGCCGTCGCTATTTTCAGGATCGTTCAGGCAGCTCTCACGAATATTGCCCGGCATGCTCATGCTTCACGGGCCCACATTGCTTTGACAAAGAGAAAAAACGGCGTGACTTTGACCGTGACGGACAACGGGAAGGGCATCGGCAGGAAGCTGATCTACGGGCATGATTCACTTGGCATTACCGGCATGAGAGAGCGCGCGCTTGCACTTGGGGGTACGTTTACACTCGGAGGCTCGGGAAGCAAGGGGACAATACTGACAGCGCAGATCCCGTTGGCCAGGGTCATTGTCGGGTCGGCCTCCAGCCGCTCGCGCAATACTCCGTAGTTCTGATTCGAGACAAGTCTAAAGAAGTCCGACGCTCAGATGAGCAGCCCGGACATTCGTGTGTTCGAGAAGCCCCGTCGTGACATCGATTAGATGAAAGCATGAATTGTCGCGGCCCGTTCGCCGATTTTACAAGGGCCAATCATTGCCCAAAGAAACTGCAAAACTGTATACAAGAGGACAGACATGCGTCTTGAAGAAGTCTACGATTCGGATCGCAAGGTCACCGCGGTTTAGATTCGCCAGATCCATCCGAGCCCAGATGTATCGGAAGCGCAGGGCAGATGAATTCGTTTTTTCGGTTCTTATGGAGTCTGTTTCTTCCTCGATTACCAAGGCTTGGGCCCGAGGACGTGGCCAGTACCGCGGAGTATTGCAATCGCCTGGCTCGACTTGATGACGCGGCTATGAATCCTCAAGGCAGGTGGACAAGGCGCGTCTCGACGCAGCTCGTGTTGCGTATACAGCGACACAAGACCGCGGAGAAGGTAGCTCCACAGGTTTTGCGTCGCGCCGCGTAGCAAGGGTCTTGCGGAGAGACTTGCAGGTAAAGGAGTGGAGGCTTGTTTTGCAGAAAATAAGGACTGTTTTGTTGGCCAGTCCGTCGTCTTCAGCTTGATCTCCGCGGCCCGCACGAGCGCTGAGGACATCGAACAACACCTTGGGCGCGAGGCCTGTTTGGATCGCTAGTCCAGCCCTCTTTGAATGGAAGCGATTCAACACGTTCTCCGCACCAGGCAGAGCCCGCAGCAATTCGTTGGGCCACCGTAGAAGTGTCTCGCAGCAAAGACAGAAAGGTAGAAAAGCATGCCTCTCATGCAGATTCTATTAACCCTGGTCGTCGTTGGCGTTCTGTTGTGGCTGGTGAATCGTTTCATCCCCATGGCGGGAAGCATCAAGTCGATCTTGAACGGAGTCGTCGTCATTGGTGTGGTGTTGTGGCTCCTGAATGTTTTTGGATTATTTCACTCTCTCTCTCGTATCCGCGTTGGCTGACAAACGAACAAACGCGAGTCAGCGGGCAAAAATCGAAGCACGTGCGCGAGAGAAGCGCTGAAGGGTGAAGCGAATGAGAGAGAAAGGTGGATGCCAGTGAACGCAAAATGGAAGCAAACGATGAGTATAGCGAGCACCCTGGTGGCGGCGACGATTCTGACGATGGCTATGCCGCAAAGTGCCGCTGCGGACCAGAACGATCCCCCCGGCCGCGTTGCGCGGCTTAAGTACGTTCAGGGCGCGGTCTCTTTTCAACCTGCGGGAGAACCGGACTGGGTGTCAGCAGTTGTAAACCGGCCCATGACCACGGGCGACAAACTCTGGGCCGATAACGGGGCGCGCGCGGAATTACGAATTGGCTCCGCGACGATCCGGCTGGATAGCGGCACAGGCTTTTCCTTCCTCAATCTCGATGACCGCACGGTGCAATTGCAACTGACGCAGGGGACTCTCGACATTCGTGTGCAACGGCTCGGCAGGGACGAAATATTTGAAGTGGACACACCGAATCAAGCGTTCTCCATCTTGCGGCCCGGCCAATATCGAATTCAAGCCAGCGAGGACGGAAACTCCACATTTGTGACCGTGCGCAGCGGGGAAGGCGAAGCGACCGGCGGCGGGCAGACTTACTCTGTGCATTCCGGCGAGACCGGGACGTTCACCGGCACGGACTCGATCTCCGCCAATGTCTACAGCGCAGGCGGCACGGATGAATTTGACAATTGGGGGGAGACTCGCGACCGCCACGATGACGGATCGCGTTCGACCCGTTATGTTTCACCCGACGTTGTCGGCTACGAAGACCTGGACGACAACGGAAGTTGGCGCAATGACCCTGCCTACGGAAACGTTTGGACACCTCGCGTTTCAAGAGAATGGGCTCCCTATCATGATGGCCATTGGGCCTGGATCTCTCCGTGGGGCTGGACCTGGGTCGACGACGCGCCCTGGGGTTACGCGCCCTTTCACTACGGCCGCTGGATATCTTCCCGCGGAGACTGGTGCTGGGTGCCCGGGCCGATCGCCGTCGAGCCCGTGTATGCGCCGGCGTTAGTGGCGTTCATCGGCGGATCGAATTTTGGCGTGTCGATATCAGTTGGAGGCGGCCGTGGTGACCGCGGCAATGTGGGATGGTTCCCGCTGGGGCCAAGGGAAGTATACGTACCCGGGTACAACACCAGCAGAGGCTACGTGGACCGCGTAAACGTAAGCAACACCAACGTTAGCACCACGACCATCACGAATGTGTACAACAACCAAGTCACGAATATCAACAACACGACCGTAAACAACACCACAGTCAACAATACGAACATCAAGTACGTGAACAAGACAGTGCCAGGGGGAGTGACGGCTGTCTCGCAAACTAACTTTGTCAGCTCACAGGCGGTCGCTAAATCTGCCGTCGCGGTGAACGCGCAGCAGATCGCCGCGGCTCCTGTGAGTTCGAGAGCTGTTGTGGCGCCAACCAACAATAGCGTTCTCGGGGCATCCGCCTCGAGTGCGAATCGTGTAGCGCAGCCGCCGGCAGCGATTGCCAACCGGACCGTGGTGGCCAAGGCGCCGCCGCCTCCCCCACCTATACCTTTTGCGAAACAACAGCAAGCGCTCGCGGTGCACCCCGGCCAGCCTCTCGCTCAGCACGAAGTTCAAACTTTGCGTACGACGACAGTAGCCGCAACACAACCGCTCGTGAAACAGGCCCCTCCCGGCAAAGCGGCGACACCGGGCACAAATCGTCCGGTGGTCCAGCCGGTTGCTGCCAGACCAACGGAATCAGCTGCTGTGCCAGGGAACAAGCCGGCCAGCGTGCCGCCTCCTAATGGGGGCGCGAATACGGTAGTAAACGCGAATCAGCCCGTGCGCACGGACAGACCGCCCCCCGTGCAGCAGAACAATCCTGCGTCATCGGCAAATGGGCCAGCAGCGGTGAACTCGGGGAGAAACGGCACCGTGCAGCCTGCCAAAATGCCAGCGGACAAGCCGGCCAACATGCCGCCTCCTAGTCGGGGCGCGAATACGTCAGCCAACCCGAATCAGCCAATGCGCACGGACAGACCGCCTTCAGTGCAACAGAACAACCCGCCGCCAGCGGCGAATCCACCCGTTGCTGCGAAACTGAAGGATCCCAGAATTGACGCCTACCGCGGCAGACCAAATCAACAACAGGCTCCCGCGCAAGGAGCAGCTCCTTCTCCGGTAATGCAGGCTCGCCCAGCAGTTCCGCAGGCGGATCGGCCAGCAGCGGCCCCTCTTCAGGCGCGTCCAACACCGCAAGTCGCGGCGCCCGTGGAGCGAAACACTCGGCCAACTCAAGAGGTCACGAGGCCGACGCCCGCTCCGAACATCCCGGCTGCCGCTCCGCGCGCGGATCGGCCAGCAGCGGCCCCTCCTCAGGCGCGTCCAACACCGCAAGTCGCGGCGCCTGTGGAGCGAAATACTCGGCCAACTCAAGAGGTCACGAGGCCGACGCCTGCTCCGAACAATCCCGCCCCGCAGCCAAGGGCGCAGCCTGCACAAGCACCATCGAGACAAGTTGACCGCCCTCCCACTTCCACGTTTAAGGTCGACAAGGGTCCTATCGATACAAATGCGGCCAGTCAGCGGGGCCAGGCCAGCCGAACGCAAGCCATCCAGCCGCAACCGCAGCCGCAACAGCGGCCACAGCCACAGGCGAAACCTTTACCGAGGGCTGAGAATCAGCCGCCGAGCAAGCCGGCACATCCGTCACCGGAGAAGCGGCAATGAGCAATATCAAAATCAACGGGAGCAGCATTAGCGAGTGCAATCAGGAAGGGGCTAATCGCATGAAAAACAGGAAACGTAAGAATGAAATGGCTTTCGCCCTCGTTACACCGATTGTACTGGCGCTCTTTCTGATCTCAACGGTTTGTCTTACTTCCCGCGCAAAAGTGGTTGCCGGTCAGGCAGAGACGCAAGACAAGTTACAGGTGCAGTCTTCGGGGCAGGCTCATTTCGCCTCCCCTGAAGAGGCCATGCGAGCTTTGGTCGATGCAGCAAGCGCCAAGGATCGCAGCGCCCTGGCGGAGATCTTCGGCGCGGAGCACCAAGCGGAAATGTTCTCGGGGGACCAAGTGCAGGATAACGCGGAGATGGATGAATTTGCCGCTGATGTGCAAGAATCCGCAAAATTGGAAAAAGTGGATGACACACGCTTCACCCTTCTCATCGGGACAGAGAATTGGCCTTTCCCCATGCCGATCGTGAAAGAAGATGGCCAATGGCGTTTCGATAGTGAGACAGGCCAGGTAGAGATGTTGAACCGGCGAGTCGGACAGAATGAGCTGTCGACTATATTGACCTGTAGAGCCTACGTGCTGGCTCAAAGGGAATACTTCGATCAACAGCAGGAAAATGTGGAGAGCAACGATGGCGTGGCAGAGTACGCCCGGCGGTTCATGAGTTCGCCGGGCCAAAGAGACGGACTCTACTGGGACACGGCCGAAGGCGAGAGGCCGAGTCCATTGGGAGTACTGGTCGCTGCGGCTCGCGCCGAGGGCTACGGAGCCGGCGGCCAAAGTAATGAACAAAGCAGATTCCAAGTGCAAAACATCAATCTGGCGAACGTCCAACAAGCGGATCAGAGCACAGAGCAGACCAGCGTGGATTCTCCGGTGCGGAGCCGCAATCCGTACAACGGTTACTACTTCAAGATTCTCACTCGTCAGGGTCCGCACACCCGGGGAGGCCCATACGAGTACGTGATCAACGGCAATATGATCGGCGGATTTGCACTGGTCGCTTTCCCGGACAAGTGGGGGAGTTCCGGTGTGATGACTTTTGTCGTAAACCAGCAAGGCCGTGTTTATGAGAAGAATCTGGGTCCGGAGACGGCGTCGATTGCGGGTGAGATCGACGAATACAACCCAGACTCAAGCTGGACGTTAGTGCAGGAATAGGAGCTCGGGGTGGTGCGATCCTTAATTCGGGACGCGATAAATCGAAGCAAGTATTAGGCCTAACAGTTGAAGCGCCCTAAATGACGAGTGGCGGGCGCAGAAGTAAGTAGATGCAATGGAGGCAACAGCGTGAAACCAATCGGAATCATTAGTACGACAGCGCTTTTTCTTTTAGTGGGAATAGGTGCTCCGGCGAACGCGCGACAAGAGAAGCAAGAAGAAAAGGCCAAACCTCAGAAACAGGAGCAGCAGGCCAAGCCCGAAAGGCAGCAGCAAGCCCCGGCGCCGAAACAGCAACAGCACCAACAGCAGCAAGCTCAAGCTCCCAAACAACAGCAGCAACGTCAGCAGCAGCAAGCTCAAGCTCCTAAACAACAGCAAGACAACTCTGCGAAACAACAGCAGCAACAAGCCAAGGGGCAGCAGGATCAGCAACGGCAACAGCAGCAACGGGACAACTCCGCGAAACAGCAGCAGCAAGCTAAGGGGCAGCAGGATCAGCAACGGCAGGTGCGTCAGCAGCAAGCCGTAATGCAGCAGGGCCAGCAGCGCCAACAGCGTCAGCAGCAGGACAACAGGTCTGCACAACAACGCAGCCCGGAGCAGGTGCGCGTACAGGAGGTCGCTTGGCAGGGTGATCGTGCGCATAGTTGGAAGTCTGAGCACCGCACTTGGCAGCAACGCGGCGGTTACAACGGCTACCGCGTTCCCGATGACCGATTCCGTAGCTACTATGGCCAGGATCACGGGTTCCGCATCGACGTCCTCCCCGTGCTGTATGTTGGCGGGCAGCGCCGCTTCCAGTACGGCGGTTATTCGTTCGGTTTGCTTGATCCTTGGCCCGAATACTGGTCAAACGATTGGTACGACAACGATGACGTCTACGTGGACTACTACGGTGATGGCTATTATCTCTTCAACCGCAGATATCCGGGCGATCGGATTGCCATCAGCTTTTACCTGAACTAGGAGCCCATTGAGGGCGAACCAAAGGCAGCCCTGTCCCAGCGCGGACATTTGTCAAAGAATTAGACTGACGCAGGGGCAGGGCGCCCGAACATCAACGGCGAAATTCGCGAAGGAGAGAAAACAATGCTTGGAACTGTCTTGATCGTGATCTTGATCTTGGCGCTTTTGGGAGCAATGCCGCGGTGGCCGCACAGCCGCAAGTGGGGTTATGTCCCTACGGGGGGAGTAGGCCTCGTTCTCGTCGTCGTGGTCATCCTTGTGCTCCTCGGGCAACTCTAGAATTTGTCCCGCTTGTGCTTGGGCAAGCACAAGAGGTTCAGTTGTAGATCGCGGTCCGCTCTCAGCGTTTGGTACTGGGGCCGCGAGCCACCAGTTGGAGGATAACGTGGATGAATCCAAAAGACGGGCGGTCAGATTTCTCGAGAAAGAGATCAAGACGTACATGGCGTTGTCTCTCTTTTTATCGAAGGACGGAATAAAGGAACATGCGCGCATGGAGAAGAAAAAAGTCCTGATTAGCCCCACGTTTTACAAAGAAAGAATGAAGGAAGCGAAGAAACTTGTCTATGAACTCCGAAAACCGAATTAAGGCACAACCTTTGCAAAGCGCTACAACTCGTGGCGGCGGACGATGGATACTACGCGCGGCGTGTATTTTTGTCACGCTGCTTCTGTGTACCAGTGCGTCGTTGGCGTACTCCGTGCTCACGCACGAGGAAATCGTGGACCTGGTGTGGACGGATGAGCTGCGTCCGCTGCTGCTGCTGCGATTTCCGGCGCTCACGGAAGACCAACTCAAGGAAGCGCATGGTTACGCCTATGGCGGCGCCGTCATTCAGGACCTCGGCTACTATCCGTTTGGCAGCGTGGAATTCAGCAATCTGGTGCACTACGTCCGCAGCGGAGACTTCGTTCGAGAGTTGCTCACGCAGAGTCAGGATGCGAACGAATACGCCTTTGCCTTGGGCGCGTTGGCGCACTACACCTCGGACATCGCCGGGCATCCGGCCGTCAACCAGGCTGTTTCCATTCAATATCCCAAGCTGCGGGCCAAGTTCGGTAACTCCGTCAGGTACGCGCAGGACCACACCGCGCATTTGAAGACGGAGTTCGGGTTCGACATGGTTCAAGTGGCAAAGAATCGCTATGCGTCGCAGCAGTATCACGATTTCATCGGGTTTCAGGTTTCCAAGCCATTGCTGGAGAGGACTTTTCCGATTGTTTACGGAGTGGAGTTGAAAGACGTGCTGACTCACGAGGATCTCGCCGTCGGTTCGTACCGCTTTGCGGTCAGCCGCATGATTCCCCAGATGACGCAGGTCGCCCTGCGCACCCACAAGAAAGACATGATGAAGGAGACGCCCGATTTTGCGAAGAAGAAGTTCCTTTATCGTCTGTCGCGCTCCGAATATGAGAAAGAGTGGGGCAAAGACTACACGAAACCGGATTTCGGGACGCGCGTGTGGTCAGTGTTGTTGAGGTATATGCCGAAGATCGGCCCCTTCAAGGCGCTGGCGTTTAACAATCCCACGCCGCAGACGGAGGATTTGTACTTCAAGAGCATCAATACAACGGTGGACCAGTACCGCATTTACCTGCGTCAGGTGGGTGCCGGTTCACTGGAACTGGCCAATTGTGATTTTGACACTGGCAAAGAAACTAAGGCCGCGGAATACTCTTTGACAGACGACACCTATGCAAAACTGTTGGGCCAGCTTGCGGCGCGTAAGTTCGATCTGACGTCACCGGACCTGCGCGACAATATTCTGGCCTTCTATTCCGATCTCTCTCTTCCGCTTGAAACCAAGAAGGACGCGACTCGTTGGCAAGGGGTACTGGCGTCCCTGGACCAGTTGAAACTGGTCACGCCAACGCCAGTGCTCGCTGCCAGCCCAGCAAAGTGACGCTGGTCTTGTACTTGCGTCCAATTGCACATGGCGTTGGAGCAAGGACGCGCGCGGCGTTCCTGCCAGTGAATTCCAAACTAAATGTAAATGTGTGCGTAAGTGGACAGACTCGCACATCAGATTAATTTAATATGCCGCTGTAGGAAAAAACAAAAAGACTTTCGCGCAGACCCCATCACCGCACATCAGATCGTCTCGGCTTCGTCCTACACAATCAGGTAGCAGAAATTCGCAAATCGTTTCAGGAGGAAATTCGAATGAAAAATGTAAAAGCAGTATTTTGTTTTCTAGCAGTCGCGATGTTGGGCGCCACAGTGCTTCCCAGCGCGCACGCTGACGAATGGAACAAAAAGACCGTCGTTACTTTCAGCCAGGCAGTTGAAGTTCCCGGGAAGATTCTTCCCGCCGGAACGTACACGTTTCAATTGCTGGATTCGAGTTCCGACCGCCACATCGTTCAGATCTTCAACGCGGACGGAAGCCACATCATTGCCACCATCCTGGCCATCAATAACTACCGTTTGGAGCCGACCGGCGACACCGTGATGAAGTTCAGCGAACGCCCGGGCGATTCTCCGGAAGCACTGCGCGCATGGTTCTATCCTGGCGACAACTTCGGACAGGAATTCGTTTATCCCAAGGTTCGCGCGATTCAACTGGCGCAAGTGGCGAAAGTTCCAGTTCCAGCGGTCGCTGCCGACGATCTCGACGACAACGTGATGAAGACGATTCCAATCGTTGCGGTCACGCCCGACCAGAAAGAAGTGGAAGTGGCCACGGTGATCCAGACCACTCCACCCGTTGCCGCGGTCAAGGAAACCGAAGAACTGCCGCAAACCGGAAGCTCGATGCCGCTGCTCGCACTGCTTGGTGGATTGTCCATCAGCCTTGCTCTCGGCCTGAAGCTTTACCTCAAGCTTGCCTCGTAAGCGACCGTAACTCCCCGCGCCGCGGACGTGATCTCCTGGTCACGTCTCGCGCCGCGAGAAAGCCTCCCCATGAGTTTCGTTTTAGTGTTCCGCGCGCATGAACCGGGCAAAGGGCGTTTGTTCCTTGCTCCCTTATTGTTTTTCCTCAACTTATTTGGGTTCTCCTCGTCCCTTGCAATCGAGAGTTCGCCGGCTGGGGTGGAAGGGCAGGCCAAAATTGCAGTGTCCACAAACCTCGTGCTACTGCCCGTAAATGTGACTGATAGGCACGGAACATTTGTCGCTGGTCTGAAGCAGCCGGACTTCCATGTTTATGAGAACCGGCAGCTGCAGGAACTCACAGTATTCGAAGAGGGAGACACACCAGTAACCGTGGGACTAGTCGTCGACCACAGCAGAAGCATGGGTCCTAAGCTTCGGGATGTCGTTACCGCGGTGTCCTCGTTCGCACATTCGAGCAACCCACAAGATGAAATGTTCGTCGTGGACTTCAATGATGACGTTTTGATCGAACTTATGAAGGGGAAGGCCTTTTCGAGTGACCCGAAAGAGATAGAGAAAGCTCTGACAGCGGTCTCGGCTCGTGGACGAACGGCGCTCTATGATGCCGTCAGCGAGGGGCTAAATCATATTAAGTATGGGCATTTAGGGAAGAAGGCACTGATCCTCATCAGCGACGGCGGAGACAACGCCAGCCATCTGAAATATTCGCAAGTGCTGGAGCAGGCGAGGCAATCGCAGACCATGATTTACGCCATCGGCCTGGTCGGGGCAGATGACAAAGAAGAAAATCCTGGGCTCCTGCGGCGTCTTTGCAAAGATACGGGAGGAATCGCGTACTTCCCGCGAGAAGGGGAAAGCGTGGCAAAGATATCGACGGAAATCGCGCGCGATCTTCGCGAGCAATACACGCTTGGCTATGCGCCGCAGAATATGCAGCGAGCGGAGGCCTTTCGAAAGATCGAAGTTAAGGTCAGTGCGCAGGGACATGGCAGCCTGCGAGTGCGAACCCGGCCGGGGTACTCGCTCGCGGCAGAGAAGCCGCCTACGCTCCAGTTGGGAGCGGCGAGGAGATGAATTCGTTTTTGCAGCCAACAAGGAGGTCGGTCTCGCGAACGCAGACTTACATTCTGCAGGGTGCTTGCTACTGCTTTCTCGCCTTCGGTGTTTTCGCTCTGGGGTATGCCGGCTTCGTCTTCGCGGATTCGAATGCGTATCAAGCCCTTGAAATGAAGAAGTTCGAGCAACCTGGCCGCCTGTCGGAACCACACACCCTGGCGGAAGGCGATGTGATTGGACAAATGCAGGTGCCGCGGCTGGGTTTGAGCGTCATGGTCGTCCAGGGCGACTCTCCTGCAAGTCTGCGGCATGCCGTGGGTCACTTGCCGAAATCTGCGCTGCCGGGCGAATGGGGCAATGTCGCGGTGGCTGGTCACCGGGATACGTATTTTCGTCCGATACGCGGTATTCACCTGGGCGACGAAATTCGATTCAGGACTCTCGAGCAAAACTTTAAGTATGTTGTGGAATCCATTGAAGTTGTCGGCCCCCGTGATATTCAAGTATTGGAAGTGTTCACGGGCCACGATCTCACATTCATTACCTGCTTCCCGTTTTACTATGTAGGTCCGGCGCCCAAGCGATTTGTGGTGCGGGCGCGGGAAGTCGAGAAGATGCCGCAGAGGGGACTCGCGAGGGAATGAGCCGCCGCGGATGCCATCTGGGGCCGTATTAGGCATTTCCAAGGCCACACCGGGCGACGAGATATTCGGGAAAGTGTGCTCAAGTGGACAGACAACCGCTTTCAAACCGCCTAGGATAAATCATCTGGGAAAAGACGAATGCGAGTTCCAATTGCGGTGCAAGCGCCATAGACACGGATTTCCTGTGAGATTGGAGCATAGATGCTATGGACAATTTTGGTGGTTTTGTTTGTCTTGTGGCTTCTGGGAGTGGTGACGTCGTACACGCTTGGGGGATTCATCCACATCCTGCTGATCGTGGCTCTCGCCATTTTCGTGATTAATTTGATTCAGGGACGGAGGCGTTCGGCTTAGCCGCCGGGCCATCGATATGAAACCAATCATCTGGGTTGGAATTCTTTTGATTGTTCTTGGCGGGCTGGCGCTGGCGTATCAGGGATTTACTTACACCCATCAAGAAAAGGTTCTGGATATAGGGCCGATCCACGCGACCAGGGAAGATCAAGAGCACATTTCGGTTCCGCCGGCACTCGGCGGTTTGGCGCTGGTTGGAGGAATTGTCTTGATCGTTGTTGGCGGCAAGAAAAGGTCTTAGTACGAAACTACGGAAGTACCCCGCCTGAGAGTCGGGCAACGCAGAGCCCTCTCGTGACGCAAACGTGTTGAAAGTCCTTCAGCCAAGAAATTTGTTAAGAAGCAAAACGACAGCAAAAGAAGTTTTGACCTTGGAGGTCAGCAATGAAGAAATTCATGGTAACCGCAGCATGTCTCTCGCTGGTAGCAGGTGCAGTGTACGCCGCGAAATTGAACAAGGAACAAAAACGCCTCGAAGAGTGTGGCGTCGTGATGCAGGAAGTCCTCAACATCCCAGACAACATTCCGCATGAGCTTCTGGAAAAAGCCGAGTGCGTCATTGTCATTCCGTCTGTTCGAAAACTTGCATTTGGTGTAGGAGCAAGCTACGGGCGCGGCGCGATGGTTTGCCGGACCGGCGAGAAGTTCCGTGGACCTTGGGGATCCCCGGCCATGTACGCGCTGGAGGGTGGCAGTGTCGGCTTCCAGATCGGCGGAGAAGCTACCGACTTGATCCTTCTGGTCATGAATGACCGAGGCATGGAGTCGATTCTCAGCAGTAAGGTCAAGTTGGGCGCCGATGCTTCCGTTGCCGGAGGACCCAAGGGACGCGACGCTTCCGCAGACACCGACGCTTGGATGCGCGCTGAGATCCTCAGTTACTCGCGTTCCCGCGGTGTGTTTGCCGGTATTTCACTGGAAGGCTCCACGCTACGTCCCGACGACGAGGCCAGCGAACAGGTGTATGGCCACGCGATCAAGGCAAAGGAAATCGTGAGGGGCGAACATACAGGCGTTCCCGAGACAGGCCGTCATCTCGTCAACGCTTTGCAGAAGAGTGCACCCCGCAACGAATCGGAGCGCGCTTCGAATCAGTAGTTGCTAGTGGGAGTAGCTAGCTTGCCGGGGATTTTTCCCAGCCCGGCAAGCTGGCAATCTTCAGTAAATCGGTACAGCGGAGTCTTCCGCTGCGCATTCGACAGGGGTCATGTGCTAAGGTCCGCGGTAACCCAAGCGACCATTGCACATTGGCCTCTATTTTTTTGCGTCTACAGGATTCCATCAAACGGTCCAGTTGAAAGCCGATGGCGGATGATTCGAACGAGAATGTTGCCGCAGTTCTACGAAGCGATTATTTGTGACGCCGGTCGCTACTGTGTTCCGAGTGGCCGTTGGCATCGAGCCAGGTAAGGAGGGAACGGATGCTGCCGCGTGCCAGAGCAATACTGGAATCCGCAGCGCCGTAATAGAGATTAATCGTGTCGCCATCGGTGGCCACGGTGTAGCCACAAGGAAAGACAACGTCCTGGACATCACCGTGACGCTCGTACTCCGCCTCCGGTGCAAACATCCAAGAATCCCCGCGGATCAGACACTTATCCGGTTCTTGAAGGTCAAAGAGCGCCAGACCCAGCCGGTAGATGGAACTCGAAGGAGTCCTGCGAACGCCGTGATAGATCATCAGCCACCCTCTGGACGTTTCGATGGGAGGAGGGGACATGCCAATTTTGTTGGCATCCCACCAGGCCCCGCGGCGAGCTTCCAGCATGAGCTTGTGATTTCCCCAGTGCCGCAGATCGGGTGAGTAAGAGATCCAAACGTGAGCTCCCAGCGGCGTCATGGGCCGATGGATCAAAGCCCAGAAGCCATTGATCCTGCGAGGCAGAAGCGCTGCATCCTTGTCGTCCGGCGGCATGACGACGCCAAATCTTTCGAAGCTGCGAAAATCCTCGGTGAGCGCCAAAGACACTCCGGGACCACCGCGAGAATAGGAGGTGTAAGCCACGGCAAATTTCTTGAGTTCAGGCACGTAGGTAATGCGTGGATCTTCAATGCCCCACACTTCCTCGGGGAATTGCTCTGGATTGGGCAGAACAGTGGGTTCACGATCGATTTGCCAATCATCGACGCCGTTTACGGAACGGGCGGCGCAAAGGTGCGAGAGTCCGCGGCGATCCTCCACACGGCAAAGCAGGAGAGTTGAGCCGTCCGCGAGCAGGGTTGCGCCGGCGTTGAAAACGCTGTTGATGGAGTATGGCCAATCTTTGCCTGTCAAGATGGGATTGCCAGGGTGCCGGCAAAAGAGTGTCTCGTATTGTGTTATCGTTGCTTTTACAGCGGATTTCACGACACTCATGGATTCGATCCCTCGAAATTCTGCTCAGGCTAAAAGAGCACCGCCCCGCTTATTAGAACTTGTTCTCCGTGCCGTCCGCTTCTTCCAACTTGCGCATTTCGAGGAGCGCCATTAGAAAGGACAGGGTGGATTCCGCTCCCTGATTTTCATTGGCGCGGTCGGGATGCAAACCGTCTCGACAACCGCCGGTAGTGGGGTCGTAAAGTGCGATCTGAAGATCGTTGTCTCCCAAGAACCAATTGAATGCGGACCAGGCTTCTTTGCGCCAGCGGCCCTTTCCCGTTGCGCGATAAGCCTGCAGGCAAGCGGAGACGACGGCGCAGGCCTCGACGGGCTGCTGGTCGAAGCGGGCCTTCTCAGTAGACTTGGAATAGAAGCCTTGCGAGCCGATGGGCACGAAATGGCCTTTTACTTCGCATCGCTGCAAGCTGACGAGCCAATCCAAAGCTTCAAGACCGGCGCCAACCATTTCTTCGTTTCCGGCGCGCACACCAGCTCGCACCAGAGCTTGCGGCAAGCGAGCATTCGAATAGGCGAGCCCATTCTCAAACCATTTCCAATCATCGGAGCGATTGGCGCGATAGGAATTCAACAATCGATTCGCCAAAGCATCCGAGGCGCTGAGAGCGGCGCGATCTCCAGGGAAGGAGTCAAGATACTCCTGGAGGCCCAGCAAGGCAAAAGCGCAGGCGCGGGGGCTCTTGAATTCGATAGCGGGGGGAACGGCAAGTTCAAACATGCGGCCCGCGGCTCCGCGCAATCCCGCGTCTTTGGATCTGCCGAGAACCGTCCCCAATCCCCAAAGAGCCCGCCCGTGGCTGTCTTCCGAGCCCTCCGGCTCCTGCCAGTGGTGTTCGTAACTAAGACAGTTTCTGAACCGTTTCGTGGCAGGGTCAAAAGCAAGCCAGAGGAATGCCAAATAGCGGGAGGCCAAAAGGGCGGAGCCTTTTGGCGCGCCCGCTCCGAAGGCGTCCAAAAGAATCGCGACGATCAGTGCGCGGGCGTTGTCGTCCGTTGAGTAACCTTCGGGATAATTCGGAACGACGAAAACCGCATGCTCGATCAATCCCGTCGGGTCGGTCATGCGAAGCAGATGATCGAGTTTTATGGAGGGAAGGCGGTCCAGAGCTTTTTCAGTGTTTTGCGCCGAAAAAGTCGCGCGCGGGCTCCGCAACCGCTCGTTGTAGATGCGTTCAAAGCTCTTCATATACTTCTGGGCTACGCGATTCCAGACCATGTCTCTGGCGTAGAGGTAGGCGCGCTTCCGCATGGCGTGCCGCGCAGTGCCGTTGTCCAGGAGTTCAACCGTTTTCGTGGCGATCGCTTCCGGATCATCAAAAGGAACAAGTGCTCCGCGCTCTTGGTCTAAGAGTTCGATCGCGTGCAGGTATGGCGTCGAAATAATGGCTTTGCCGGCGCTCAAGGCATAGGCAAGCGTGCCGGAAACAACTTGAGCCTTATGTTTGTAAGGGGTGATGTAAATGTCCGCGGCGCCGATGAGTTCAACCATCTCTTGAGGACTGACGAAACGGTTGCGAAAGATAACGTTCGATTCTACGCCCAGCTCTTTTGCCAAATTCTGTAAGTAATGGCGGTATTTGTCGCCCTCTCGACGCAAGATGTGCGGGTGAGTCACACCGGAGACCATGTATACAACATTGTTGTGCCGCGAAAGAATTCCGGGAAGGGCCCTGATGACGTTTTCAATGCCCTTATTCGGCGAGAGCAGGCCGAACGTAAGCAAGACCTCTTTTCCTTCCGTGCCGAACGCATCTTTGTAGAAACTGGGATCCGTGAAAGGCAAATCGGGGATGCCGTGCGGAATCAAGTCAATTTTTTCGGTTGGAACTTGGAAAACTTCCTGGAGGATTTCGACGGACTGCTGGCTCATAACGATCAGGCGGTCGGAAAGAGTGGCGATTTCCTCCATGACCGAGCGTTGGTCCGGAGTCGGCTCTCGAAGCACGGTATGCAGGGTGGTTACGAAAGGCATCCGCAGGCGGCGCAGGAGCTCCAGGATATGCCCGCCGGCGCGGCCGCCAAAGATGCCGTATTCGTGCTGCAGGCAGACCAGGTCGACATTGCTGAAATTGAGAAAGTCCGCGGCCTGCCGGTAAGAAGCGAGGTTGTCCTCGGAGAGTTCGAATCGCACCCTGGCAGGGTAGTCGTAACCTTCTTCCGAATCATTAACCGGCAGCGCCAGTAGCTCCGTCGTTCCGTATTCCGCGTGCAAGGCATCGCATAAGTCGGTTGTGAACGTCGCGATTCCACAGCGTCTCGGAAGGTAATTGCCCACGACAGCGATTCGGTTGGGGAGCGCCGTATGCGGCGGGACCGGTGTCAGAATGATGGGTGTTTCTTGCAAAGCGAGGGACTGAACTTCGATCAACGCAACGGATTCTAAGAGCGGCTCTATTTTCGGCAGCGACATTCGATTCCCTGTGAATCCATGACGTGCGGGAGATTCACCGCATAATTACCCAAGAACATTCGCATTTGGATGTGCTTTGGCCGCCGGGCCTTTCCGCCGAGTCCTAAGTGCATTCCAGTGAGCCGCAACGATTGGCGGTTTTACTCGTGTAAGACGACCGTCAACAATGATTTGTTTACTTTGATTTTGCCGTTGTACTCGATGAAGCCCAGTTTTCTGAATTTGTTCATGAAGAAATTCACGCGCGATCGCGTGGTTCCGATCATGCTCGCCAGAGTCTCTTGGGAAACCTTTGGCAGAATGCGGACCGGCTGATCTTGTTTTCCATAGCGTGCGAGAAGCAGGAGTGTGCGCGCCAGGCGCTTTTCACTGGAGTTGAAGAGTTGATCGATCAGATCTTCTTCCACCTGGATGTTATGCGCGAGCATATACCTGATGAAATGATCGGATAACTCATGCTCGGCATGGAGTACGCGCAGCAATTCGTTCTTCTCCATGACCAGAAGTGTGGTCGGGGTGATGGCTCTAGCGGTTCCCATCCGGACAGTTTGGCCGGCCATGCATCCCTCGCCAAAAAAGTCAGTGGGGCCAAACATCGCGACTACCGCTTCTTTTCCGGACCCATTCACCACAGAGAATTTCACGCCGCCCTTCTGGACATACATGACGCTCTCTGCACGCTCACCTTGAGAATAGATCGATTCGCCTCTTCGATATTCTGCAACTTTTCTGGCCACTCCTGCGGTGTCGAGGAAGACTTGCGGGTCAAACGCCCCGGCAGTTCCATTCTTCTTTATACTTTTTGGTTTCATATTTAATTGCAAGCGCCATCTCTACATGGTCGCTCCAAGGCCCTCTTCACCGTACCAAGAAGGCCCTTCCCAAAACTGTCCAAAAGAGGACAGTCAATCACTTTCGCGCCTTTAAGTGCTGTGTGTGCAATCTTGCACAGACGGCTAAACCTGTGTTCCGTATATTCCACGATGTCGCGGGTAGAAGTTTGGAACGCCGTGCTACTGGGTAAAGAGGAGAAGCTAATGCGCAAATTGATGGTTGGCAAAATTTGGATCCCGGCGTTCCTCTTGGCCGTTGCAATGGCCGGATGCGGCGACTCGGACAAACAGGGGAGCGCCACCTCTCCCTTGACCGCCCCTACAGTGCTTTCTGTAGTTCCGGGGTTGGCCGCTACAGGCGTTTGCCAAGGCGCCGTTGTCACCGCAACATTTAGCAAGGCCATGAATCCCGCAACAATCAACGCCACAACGTTTACGTTGGCAGCCGGCACAACTGCTGTACTCGGAACTGTTTCTATTGATTCAACGGATACGGTTGCAACCTTTACGCCCATGAACCCACTTGTAGTGAACACCCAATATACCGCCACGATTACGACCGGGGCGCAAGACCAGTTCGGCAGTGGGCTGGCGCAGGCTTTCGTGTGGATGTTCACAACAGCTACAACGGCTTGTCCGGCACCCATAGCAATTGCACCAGAGCTCTGCGGTACTGGAATTTTGGCCGGCTCCGCGGTCACCAACGCCGCCGGAGCGAGCGTCGTTAATGGGGATGTGGACATATCGCCAGGAAGCGCGATAGCTGGATTTCCACCGGGAATAATCAATGGCACGCGACACACGACCGATGCGATTGCCGCGGCGGCCCAGAGTAGGTTGACCACTGCATATACTACCGCCTCGACACTGCCGCCAGGGACCCTCCTCGTCGGGGACATAGGAGGGAAAAATCTTCCCCCTGGCGTTTATACGCGCACTACCGCTTCCGGAGCCGGGGGGCCCTCGCTGGGAATTACCGGAAATCTCACCCTCGACCCTGTTGGCGATCCTAACGCCACTTGGATCTTCCAGATAGAATCCACATTGACGACGGCAGGCGGTAGCGTTACCGTGCTCCCCCCCGGCAAGCCTGGGAATGTGTTCTGGGCGATTGGCAGCGCGGCGACCCTTGGAATAAACACGACAATGGCGGGAAACTTGATGGCTCAGGCGGCCATCACGGCGAACGGCGGCAACACGCTTAATGGCAGAGCGCTGGCGCGGACGGCGGGCGCAGTCACAATTAGCACCACTACGATTAATGTACCTCCCTGTGGTCCATGAGGCATTCGGTAGTGAGACCAGCTTGAGGCTGGTCTCACTACCGGTCAGGATGAAAGTGCAGGATTTTACGTGATGAAAGTTCGGAGGAATATTCGCATGTCATCTCAATCAAAGAGCCATCCTGGTCGGGTCTTAGCAATGCTGCCGGCGATGATTGCTATGCTGTTTGCGTTTGCCACCCTCGCCGCGGCTCAGGACCAGCCTGCTCCCAAGTGGGAGCTCTACGGCGGATACTCCTACCTTTATCCCAACGCGGATCTCCACGGTCAGCTTCCGGGAGCATTGCTCCCGCTACCGGGCACCAACCTGGAGTCGAATCCGCGCGGCGCTGGCGCCAGCATCACCTATGATTTCAACAATTGGTTTGGATTGACCCTTGATACCAGCACCCATTGGGGCAGCGGCGAAAAGACGCTCGGGAGAAGAATTGACGACGCCGCTTTCTCCAACCTCTCATTCGGTCCAAAGGTTACGTTTCGCCACGAGCATTTTTCGCCGTTTCTTGAGGTGTTAGTGGGCGACCATCGTCTTATGCCGGATGCCTTCCATGACATCGACAAATTGGGCGTCATGTTGGGCGGAGGTATTGATGTCAATCTGTCCAGGCACGTTGCTCTACGGTTGATCAGGGCCGACTTTGTAACGTCGAGTTACCGATATGCTCCTTCTGGTGTGCCAACCACGGACCTTCGAGGCGTAAGACTACAGGCTGGCCTGAATTTTATGTTCGGTGGCGAAGCGCCTCGCGTACCGCCCACCGCGGCTTGCTCGCTGCAGCCGACCGAAGTGTTTGCCGGCGAGTCTGTAACCGCGACCGCCAGCGGATCCGGTTTCAATCCCAAGCGAACGGTCAATTACAGCTGGAATGGTACCGGAGTGAAAGTTGCCGGGAGCGATGCCTCTACGCAAATTGACACGACAGGCTTGCAGCCCGGCTCATACGCAGTCACTGCCAACTTGAATGATGGGAGCAAACATGGTTTTGCATCCTGCAGTGCCAGGTTTACGGTGAAAGAACCCCATCCACCCGTCATTTCGTGCTCCGCAAATCCGGCGAGTGTGCGAACCGGTGGGACCTCCACCATCAACTCGAACGCCAACAGCCCGGATGGCCGCAGGCTGGCTTACAGCTATAGCGCAACCGCCGGCGAGATTTCCGGCACGGGCGACACCGCGACGTTGAATACACGGGACGCTCGCCCCGGCCATATCACGGTCACGTGCAACGTGAATGATGACCGCAATCCACCGCTCGCCGCCTCGTCCACTACCATAGTGAACGTAGAACCTCCTCCTCCGCCGCCGCCTGCCCCTGAGATCAAGCAGTTGGAAGCCAGGCTGGCCCTCCATAGCATTTACTTTCCGACCGCTCGGCCCACTGCCGAGAATCCCGAGGGCGGGCTGGTCGACAGCCAGGCGGAAATCCTGAAAACCCTGGCCGCGGACTACATGAGTTATCTGAAATACAAGCCTAACGCCCACTTGATTCTCGGTGGCCATGCAGACCCCCGCGGCTCGGAGGAGTACAACAAGGCCCTCACGGAGCGACGCGTGGAGCGCACCAAGAACTTCCTGGTGCAACACGGGGTCCCTGCGGACCACTTTGAGACGCGATCGTTTGGCAAAGATGACCAACTGACGGTCGAGCAGACAAAGGAGCTGATAGCGCAAAATCCGAACTTGAGTCCGGCAGACAGGCAACAAATGCTGAATAATCTGCAGGTGATGGTCCTGGCCAACAATCGGCGCGTTGACGTCACTTTGAGTACCACGGGACAGCAATCCACTCGACTGTACCCGTTTAACGCCAAAGATTTCTTGGCGCTGATCAACCCCAAGGTCGGAGAGAAAAAGCCGCCAGTCAAGAGGAGAACGCCCAAGAGATAACCGGCTGCGTAATCGGCAATTGACAGCGTATTAGTCTTCGTAGCCCGTTCCAGGGGGCATTGACGTGCCCCCTGGCTCCTCTCTCGAATATAGGATCTCTTCTGTCCCAAATCAGGCCGGGTATCTAACGCCCAATTTTTCATTTGGCTGCCAGGAAGATTCTTCGCAGGACTGTCCATTACAGCACAGCTTTCTGTCTTCGGGGGCTTGTACCATATAGCAATAGACGACGAGAAGTTCGACATTGGCCGCGATGAAAGTCTGGGACGGACGATATCCCTCTTCTCGCCGTCTCCTCATCTGGACCCCGGAAACGGGCATCCATCGCAAACTAGGCAGGATTGAGGGCTCTGTGCGCCAGCTTCGAGAAAGTCATCGTGTGTCGCAGTTCTCTGGGTTGCTTCTGGGGCTCAGCCTGTATTCCTATCGTGTCCGGGAACTTGCGGCCTGCTTGCTATTCTTCACCTTGTTTTTTGCGGTCTTGGCGCTGCTAATTCTAGGGGGCGTGCTCGCCTACTACGCAGCGATATACGCTTCTCATTGGGCGCGCACGAGAGTGCCAGCCACCGCCACACTCGCGCTTGCTTCTGCCGAGGTTCACCTGGAAACAATCGCAGGCGCAAGACAGCTCAAGTGACCTTTCCATCGGTTCTTGCACAAACCCCTTCAGCCTAAAAACGACCGCTTTCGAGAGCGTGGATGACGCCTGGAGCGCCGATCACACCGGACCATGAGAAGTGTCCTCAATTAGAGCGTAAAGCTCGGAAAAACAAGCGGATATCCTCCACCAACAGTTCCGGCTCTTCGAGCGCAGGGAAATGGCCCCCACCAGACATTTCCGTCCAGTGCTGGATATTGTATCCGCGCTCGACCCAAGCGCTTGGGCGTCTCATCAGGGGACTTAACTGTTCGAGCGACTTCCCTTGAAAGCTCGCCCTTGTCTCCTAAATCAAACTTGCGAAAAACGATGCAATGTCGCGGGCGAGGGCCACTGGTTCTTCTGTGGGTGCGAAATGTCCTCCGCGCTCCATTGGTGTCCAGCGCTGGACGTTATATAGGCGCTCGGCCCACTCGCGCGGTGGGTCTCCTTCGAAGACGTATTGAGATGTGAAGTTGGCGATGGCGGTGGGCGAGCGAACGAAGTCTTCCGGTCCAAGCGTAATCCCGTGCCAGCGGTTGTCGAAATAGTCGCGCATGGAACTCGTGATCGTTCCAGTGACCCAGTACAGAGTCAGGATCGCCAGCAAAAAATCACGGGGAATGCGTCCTTCGAGGTCGCCATGACAGTCACTCCAAGATCTCCATTTCTCAGCAATCCATGCGGCCAGTCCGGCTGGAGAGTCGTTGAGTGAATACCCGAGTGTCTGCGGTTTTGTGGACTGGATCGCTTTGTAGCCGCCTTCCGATTGCCACCAGAGGTCGGAAGTCCCGATATACGCTTTTTCCGCGGGCGATAACGCCCGTGATCCTGGACCAATGTGAGGGGCAAGCTCCAGGTTGGTCAAGTGGATTCCGATGATGGAATCTGGCCTGTCGAGCGCCATCAGCGTGGCAACACCGGCGCCAAAGTCGCCGCCGCCAGACCCATAGCGCTCATATTCGAGTTCAGTCATGAGCCGGTGCCAAAGTGCGGACACAGTTCGATAATTCACACCGGCACGCCTCGGGCGCTCTGAGAAACCGTAGCCCGGTAGCGATGGAATGACCAGGTCGAATGCGGGGCCGTCGATGCCGTATCGGGCCGGATCCGTGAGTAGTGGCACGAGCGGAAGGTACTCGAGGAACGCGCTGGGCCAACCGTGAGTTAGTATCAGGGGAATCCCGCGACCGCCTCGCGCTCGTGCATGGACGAAGTGGATCCGGACACCATCTATCTCGATCCGGAACTGCGCGAGTTCCCCGAGTCTTTGCTCCTGAGCGCGCCAGTCGAATTCCTCGGCCCAATACTCCATCAAATTCCGCAGCCATTCGAGATCCGTCCCCTGCGACCATGGAGCGCCAGGTGCGCTATCAGGCCAACGCGTGTTCCGAATGCGTGTCTTAAGATCGGAGAGGACCTGCTCAGCGACCGCTATCTTGAAGGGCTCCATAGGCAATCTCGGACTCCTCGCCGTGAGTAAGAGATAGATTCCAACCCAGCATACTCAAATCTAGCCCAAAGCATCGCGTTTACGCCAAGCACATGCTTGCTTTGCCTGCTCGTTCGCGATCGATTAGCCCAACACGTAGCCCGACTGGGGGAGGAAGTTGCACAGTTATCCGACGCCGATTCAACGCACTAGGTTGTTTGCATATATGGTCCGGGATCAAGAGGTCAGTCATCTTGTTCCGTTTGCTCCGGTTGGCTGGGGTAGGCGGCTGCAACGCATTGAGGGCAAAAACCTTATTTTAGTTCTCGTCGTTTCGCTCCTCACCGTCCCTACCATCCTTTCTTTTGACTCGTAGACACTTTGTAAAAAAGCGCGGGAAGACAAAGCAGGCAAACTCAGTTGTACCTTTGCGCTCTCCCTCCACCCGAGTGCGGGCCACGAAACCCACGTTCGTTGCATCGAATCTTCGAGTACAGTAGAGATTGCATTGGTGCAAGGAGACCACAGAGAATGAGCGGAGTGATTTTCGATTTGGCAGGGAAACAACACAGGAAGATTGGCGTGAGCGCGCTTTGGATGCTTACTTTCGCAGCGCTCGCTATGCCTGTGGCTGCGCAGCAGCAAGGGCCTCTCGCACCGCCGCCTCCGGGCACGGTTGTTGCCTCCAGCCCCCCGACCGAGCCATCTCGGATACATTCGTCTCCCCAAGTTACGTCCCCGCATACCACTAACGAGCCGCCGGCGGTACCCGTCGAACAAATCATCCAAAAATTCGCTCAACACGAAGAGGAGTTCCGGAAGGAACGCGAAAACTATACCTACACGCAAATCTTCCTATTCCAAACTGTCGACGAAGACGGCCAGGTGGACGGCGAATATCGCATGACCAGCGACATCCTGTTTACTCCCGCGGGGAAGCGCTACGAGCATGTTACCGAGGCTCCCGGGTCCACCATCCAGCGCATCCTCATGGAGCAGCAGGATTTTGACGACATCGAAAAGGTCTGGCCGTTGGTGCTGACCCCCGACGAATTGCCGAAGTACGACGTCAAGTATGTGGGACGGGAGCAGGTCGACGAGCTGGGCACCTATGTTTTCGACGTCGCCCCCAAAAAGATGGAAAAAAACCAGCGCTACTTCCAGGGGCGCATCTGGGTTGAGGACCGCGACATGCAGATTGTCAAAACCCATGGGAAAGGCACCGGTTTGATGAAGAAAAAGCAAGACAGCGCCTATCCGATTTTTGAAACTTTTCGGGAAAATATCTCGGGCCATTTCTGGTTCCCGACATACACTCGTTCCGATGACACGCTGCACTTCAAGACAGGGCCGGATGTGCGGATCCATGTGGCGGTTCGCTATACAAACTATAAGCGCTTCGGTTCAACCATCAAGATCGGCACTGCCAGGCAGGCGGACCCGGACAAACCGTAGGAGCGGGGATCTTACCGAGCAAAAATACAAACCATGAGATTTCATTTTCGCTGCGTAATCCGCAGCGCCCGCATTTGCAACTGCGCGACGAACTATTCCGCCTCGCCGCCGTTTGGCGCACTTTGCCGTAAGACAATTTTGCCGCCCTCCACAAGCTCGTAGCGGCTATCCCGCCACACGGCGCGCTTGCCCACATAGCTCGCGCACCATAGGGCAAAGCCCAGCAGATCGCGCAAAGGATACAGCCACGGAGCGCTGCGCGCACGCGGGTCGCACACCACGCCCCAGCCGATGGCCAGCGCTTCGACAACGCGATTCACAATCGCCGCACCGAGAAGCGCCGTGCCAAGCCAGACGTTTCCGATCGCCCAAGCGGCCAGAAATCCCAATATCCCGTAAGGCATCGCAAAAACGAATCCGGTGCCGAAGTGTCCCTTGGGCCTCGACCAGCGAGTCCCTTTGGCCCAGCGTACCTGCCGTTCCCACATGCGCCGGAACGTCATTGGCGGCACAACGTGGTCGATGACGTGGCGGGAAAGAATCACGCGATAGCCCGCCTTCTCAATGAGATTCCCAATGACGAAGTCATTGGAGAAATATTCGCCCAGCACGCGGTATCCGCCGATCTTTTCCACGGAGTCCTTGCGCGCCACGATCGTCGGCCCAAGGCCGAACTTCATCCCTTCGAGCAAGTTTGCGGTCACTACTCCCGCGGACATTTCCACGGACATCCCGATGGCGTCAAGCCCCGACCAGAATCCGCCGGCGTTTTTCCCGCGATAGAGGCATGTCAGCATCCCCACGCCAGGATCGAGCATTGGCGGCACGATTTCGCGCAAATAATTTGGCCCAACTTCCACGTCACTGTCGCTGGTGACGAGGATGTCGTGCGCCGCTACCTCGGTCATGCGGGCAAAGGAGTAGGCCGGCGGGTTCGGCCATGGCGGACGGCCGTTTATGATGATTCGGCTGCGAATCTGTTGGTGGCGCGCGCAGATTTCACGCACCACTCCGAGCGCCGCGTCATCTTCGGAGTCCGCCGCGAATAAAATTTCGAAGCCGGGATAGTCCTGCTGGAAAAAGCTTTCAATATTTTCCTTGAGCCGCGCTTCCAGGCCATGGACCGGTTTCAGAATAGAAACTGGCGGCAGCGATGTCAGTTTCTCCGCGGCGAATCGCTGGTTTCGCGCTTCGCGATGAAACTTCGCGGCTCCCAAAAGAGCCAATAGGAGGAAAATCGTGGAGGAGGTCGTGCCGATCACGGCAATGCCCAGCGCGATGTACGCGATCCACACTGTTCTTCAGTCTCTCTGCCGGACGGCGATCCTGGCTCTTCGGGGAGATCTGGCCTGCGAGTCCCGTTCGAGCAGACCCCGGAAATATTGCGCGGCATCCGGGGGAAATTCAGTAATTACTTCGTCTGCGCCTGCCTGGATCAAGGTGGACATCCGCTCGCGAGGTACATAGCCAACGCAGCTCATGACTGCAGCGTGCGCGGCCCGCACTCCTGCGACGGAGTCTTCCACCACCACTACTTCGTCAGGCGTCACACCCAGCTTTGAAGCGGCTAAAAGGAAAATATCGGGCGTGGGCTTCGCGGCGCGAACGTCATTGCCGCTTACCACGGCGGCGAATCGGTGGGCGATATTAAACTTCGCAAGCGTCTCTTCCGTGCGTATACGGCCCGCCGAGGTGGCCACCGCAAGCGCGATTCCCGCGGCTTGGAGTTCGCAAAGAACGCGCGGAATCCCCGGTTTCGGCGCCAGGTTTTCCGCGGCACGAAGGTAGAGTTCATCCTTGCGCCGCCCAAGGCGTTCGATAAGCGGATCACTCAGGGCGCCCAAATAGTGAGTCAAGATTTCGCGGCGCGGATGGCCCGCGTAAAGAAAATCGACGTTGATGGTTGCGGGGTCGAGCCCCTGTTCGGCCAGCAAGGTTTTCCACGCGGCTTCGTGAATCGGATGGCTGTCCGCGATGACGCCGTCCAGATCGAAGATAACGGCTTTCAACATGGCGAGGAGAAAGAACTCAGCACGGCGGAAGAGAATGCCAATGCGCTATTCTCCATTCGCTTGCATCATGCGGTGCCGGATGGCGTGGAAGATGGCGTGCGCCGAAAAGAGGTGGGCGTCTTCAATGTGCTGCATATTGTCGGACGGAACGACGAGGCAAATGTCGGCCAGGGCTTTCACGCGGCCGCCGGAAGATCCCGTCAGCGCGATGGTTTTCGCGCCCGCTTCCCGCGCTACTCGCAGCCCGCGCACCACGTTTTCGGAGTTTCCGCTCCCTGAAATCGCGAGAACCAAGTCGCCTTTGCGCACCAGGTCGAGAAGTTGCTCGGCGAAAATCTCCCCATAGCTGGAATCGTTGGCCCAAGCCGTCATGAGCGGAACGTTGTCAGTCAAGGAAATCGCTCGCAGCCGCTTGCGGCCAGGTGCTAGGGTGCCTTTCCCGATGTCACAGACAAAGTGAGAGGCTAATGCCGCGCTGCCGCCGTTGCCGAACACAAACAGCGTGCGTCCTTGCTCGTAGCCTTCCCAAATCGCCTCGGTGATGCGGTCCACCACTGCGGTGTCGAGACGATCAAGGACGGCGCGCAGTTCCGCGAGGTATTCCCGCGAAGCCAAAAACGGTTGCTCCTCAACCGGAGCGTTTTTTGTGGCTTTCAAATTTTTCCTCAGTGTGGTAATCAAACGTATTTCAAGAATATCGCAGCCTTGAACATTGAGCAATGCTCAATTGCCCTTTGCGGAAAGGGCCTCGGAACGCGCCAGAATGGGGCGGTTCTGACCATCGTTGTGGAGGATTTGCGAGCCCTCCTGCGTCGTGGCGAACGACATCTCCCGCAAGTGAGCGAGCGCCGCGCGGACTTGGCTTTGCTTTCCTGGCGCGCAGCATAAAAGCAAAAAGCCGCCGCCGCCCGCGCCCAACAACTTTCCGCCATCGGCCCCGGCCTCTCGGGCCAGGCGGTAATTCGATTCCACAACCTCGTTGGTAATTCCCTGTGCCACTCCGGACTTGAGCAACCAACCCTGATGGAGGATTTCACCGAAGGATGAAATGACGTTGCGTTCCAGGTCGGCGCACAGCTCTTCAGCGAGCGCGGCCATGCGTGTGACTCGGTGGAATTTTTCGGAATCAGCCATGTTTCTCGATTGCTCGGATAGGATGGAGCTGGCTGCGCGTTCCTGCCCAACATAAAAAAGCATGAGGCGCCGGCCAATCGTCTCCCGCGTTTCCGCCGAGCAAGCCACCGGATGCACTTCGACGCTCTCGTCCGGGTGGAACCGGATGCAGTTGAGCCCGCCAAAGGCCACCGCGTATTGGTCTTGTTTGCCGATGGGTTCGGCAACGCGCTCGAGTTCGACGTGGCATGCCGCGGCGGCAAGCTCGTGAGGTGTCGGTTCTCCGCCTGCCAGCTCTTGCAGCGCTTGCAGCAGCCCAACCGTAAATGCGCTGCTCGAGCCCATCCCCGTTCCCGCGGGAACGTCGGCGAAGCTGGCAATCTCCATGCCGCGCTCGATGCCCACCATGCGCAGGCACTCGCGTACCAGCGGGTGTTCGATCTCCGAGGAGCTCGAAACGTCTTCCGTGCGCGAATATTTGATGCGGATCTTGTCGTGGAAATACGGATGGATGGCCAGGTACATCGATTTGTCGATCGTCGTGCTCACCACCACTCCGGCGCGTCGCCGGTAGAACGCCGGCAGATCGCTTCCGCCGCCCGCGAAGCTGATGCGGAATGGCGTCTTGGCGAGAATCATCCGAGCCTCGCTTCGAGCGCCTGCAATCCCTCCGGGCTGCCCATGTCGTAGAAGGGCTCCGAAGTGATCCACGCTTGCATGCGGCCTTCTTCAATAAGTCGCGGAAAAATCTCTTGTTCGAGCGAACAAGCCCGCGCGGGAGGAATCTCCCCCAATACTTTCTTTCGAAGAAAGAGAACGCCGGCGTCCACATGCGTCAGGCCTTGTGGATCGTGCTTGCGGTATGCGGTCACTCGGCCATCCGGCGCAACAGCGAGATTGCTCGGAACCCGGTTCGCAAGCGTATTTGCCACGGCGCTACCGGATTTCTTATAAGCCACGACAAACGCATCGGCGCTCGCTTCGCGAAATGCGTGCCGCGCCGCGTCATAGTCAATCATCAGAAAAGTGTCGCCGTTCAGCAGCACGAACTCGTCGTCCAGTTTCGTTTCCGCGTTTTTCAAAGCGCCGCCGGTGCCCAGCTGCAATGGCTCATAGGAGTAGGATAATTCCCATCCGCGCGCACTGCCATCGCCAAAATATTGCTCGATTTTCTCTCCGAGATAGGCAACGAGGAGAAGTGTGCGCCGAAACCCGAACGAAGCGAGAAGCTCAAGCTGCTGTTCAAGAAATGGCCTGCCGAGCACCGGGATCATGGGCTTTGGAATGGTCTCTGTGATTGGGCGCATGCGCGTCCCGAGCCCTCCTGCCAGAATGACAGCCTGACAATCGAGCGTTGGTGCCTCTTTGCGTGAAGCGGTATCACTCGCTGGCGATGGAACCAGACGGGCCATTTCCGCCGCTTGGTGGGAAGATTCTTTCATTAGAAGAATGATAGTCGATGGGCCGACGTTGGTCGAGTCCCGCCGCAGACGATGGTTTCCTGCCAGCAAAAAGGGGGCAAAACAGGGTCTGTGTTATAGTTTCTTCTAGAGTTATGGGCAGCCAAAATCCTAAGGCCACAACCTGAAAAGTGGTGTCAGGGACAATCCAAGGGCATGGAATTTGGAAGTGGCATGCCGGATACGAAATCACCGCGTCGCAGGAAACGCCAATAAAAGGGGACAATAAGATTTGAAGGTAAGGGATGTTGTTTGCCTTGTGCTGCTGACAGCGGCATCTCTGGTCGTACACGGGTATCACCCGACAGCGGAAGACGCTGCGGTCTACGTTCCTGCCGTCAAATCAATTCTCAATCCATCACTGTATCCGTTTGGACGCGAATTCTTCACGGCCCAAGCGGGGATGTCACTGTTACCGAATCTGGTTGCCGCTTCGGTTCGCTTTTCGCACTTGCCGCTGGATTGGGTCTTTCTTTTCTGGCACGCGCTGTCCATATTTTTGCTGCTGCTCGCGTGTCTGCAATTGAGCCGGGTTTTGTTTAGCGAGGAACGGGCACAATGGGCAGGCGTAACGCTCCTGGCGGCACTGTTGACGTTACCCATTGCTGGAACAGCCTTGTACATCGCGGATCAGTATCTGAACCCCAGAACGTTTGCGTTGTTCGTAGGTATATTCGCAACGACAGCGGCGATGAAAAAGAAATACTTGCATGCGGGACTTTGGATTTGCTTCGCCGCCACGGTTCATTTGCTTATGGCGGTCTTTTTCGTTTCGTGGTTATTTTTTCTGGTCGTGGTCAGTCGCTCCGAGTTGCGGCCTGCCCCGGCGTCGAGCTGGCTTCCCCTGGGAATCTCGCTCAAATATCCTTCCGCAGCCTATCGTGAGGCGGCGCATACACGTACGTACTTTTTTCTCTTGCAGTGGCAGTGGTATGAATGGCTGGGTATTTTCGGGCCACTAGCAATTCTGTACGGCCTTTCGCGCCTGGGACGCAAACAGGGACTGACGAGTGTGGAAACGCTCTGCCGCGCATCGATTCCCTTCGGGCTCTTCTATTTTGTAGTCGCCCTGATTGTGATGATTCCAGACCGGTTGATCGCATTTGCCCGTTTTCAGCCGCTGCGCAGCCTGCAGATTGTGTATGTGCTCCTCATTTTGATCGGTGGCGGTTTTCTGGGGAAATGGATGCTGAAGGACCGCCCGTGGCTGTGGCTGGTGGTTTGCCTCCCGCTCAGCGCAGGGATGTTCTATGCCAGCCGGCAGCTCTTCCCCGCCACGCCACAAATCGAATGGCCCGGTATCACGCTTAAAAATGACTGGATGAAGACTTTTGCGTGGATCAAAGCAAATACGCCCACGGATGCCATCTTCGCGCTGAATCCGGAGCACTTGAGGATGCCCGGTGAAGATTATCAAGGTTTCCGCGGGCTGGCCGAGCGCAGCATGGTAGCGGATGCCGTGAGGGATCCAGGCGTCGTAACGTATTTTCCGTACTCGGGGATTGCCGAGCATTGGAAGGAGCAAGTGAACGCGCAGCAAGGCTGGTCAAAATTTCAATTGGCGGATTTTGAGCGCTTGCGCGCGAAGTATGGTGTGAGTTGGGTGGTTCTGGACCAGAAAGGTGATCTTGGCCTGGACTGTCCGTATGCGAACGCAACTTTGCGGGTCTGCCGGCTTCCTTGAAATACGAAGTTAGCCTCCACGAAGTCGAGGAGAATGTTACGGCAGACTCATATTCAGCGGATCTTGGACGGAACGGAATCAAAGCCGAGCTCACGTCTAATATTTTATGACGAGGCACGATCTGTTAAACGATACTCCATCGCTTAAGGTTTCGGGGTCGCAGAAACAGCGGGACTACAACGAGAACCGGCGACGCTATTGGGACGAGTTCTGTCGAGAGTCCACCGGATGGCAGCCGCTGCGTGCGTTCTATCAGGAAAGACTCGCCGAAATTTATCGATTCCTGATACCGCCGGGCATGCGCGTGCTTGAGGTGGGTTGTTCCCGCGGAGATCTCCTCGCGGCGGTCCGACCCAGCTATGGCGTGGGAGTCGATTTGTCCCCTGTGATGATTGCCGCGGCAAAAGCGCAGCACCCGGAACTGCATTTCATGGAAGGAGACGCCCATACGATCGATCTTGGTGCTGAGTTCGATTACATTATTTGTTCGGACCTGGTCAACGATGTCTGGGATGTCGAGACGCTCTTCAAGAATCTCGCGCGCCACTGTTTGCCGTCGACCCGGATCATTCTGAACACTTATAGCCGGGTGTGGGAGTTGCCTCGCCGGCTCGCAGAAAAACTGGGCCTGGTCAAGAAGACCCTGACACAAAACTGGCTAATGGCGTCCGACGTTGAGAACCTGCTATATCTGGCCGATTTTGAGATGATCCGGCTCGGCCGCGAAATTCTCTGGCCGGTTCCCACTCCTTTGGTCAGCACTTTCTTCAACAAATTCGTCGTCAAGCTTTGGCCATTTGACCTATTCGCGTTGACCAGCATCCTGGTTGCCCGCCCCATGCCCAAACAAGGCAGCGAGAAAGTCAAGGTCAGTGTCGTGGTGCCCGCCCGCAACGAGGCCGGGAATATCCCCGCTATTTTTGACCGCGTTCCCGAGATGGGATCAGGGACGGAACTCATCTTTGTCGAAGGCTATTCGACCGACAACACTTTTGAAGTGATCAAATCCGAAATTGCGCGCCGGCCAGAAGTGGATGCAAGGCTCTACCAACAACCGGGAAAGGGAAAGGGAGATGCAGTTCGGACCGGCTTCCAGCAGGCCACCGGTGAACTGCTGATGATTCTTGACGCCGACATGACCGTCCCGCCCGAAGACCTTCCCCGGTTCTACGAAGCATGGCAATCCGGCAAAGCCGATTTTGTGAACGGCGTGCGCCTTGTGTATCCGATGGAGAATCGCGCGATGCGCTTCTTCAACCTCCTCGGAAACCGTTTCTTCAGTCTGCTGTTCACATGGCTGCTGAACCAAAACATCCAAGACACGCTTTGTGGGACGAAGGTATTGAGCAAGCGCAATTATGAATTAATCGCGGCGAATCGCTCGTATTTCGGAGAATTTGATCCCTTTGGAGATTTTGACCTGCTTTTCGGCGCAGCCAAACACAACCTCAAGATTGTGGACTTGCCCATTCGCTATGCCGAACGCACTTATGGCGACACAAACATCCAGCGCTGGCGGCATGGCGTGATACTACTTCGAATGGCCTTTCTGGCCATGCGCCGAATCAAGTTCGTTTAGCGCCCCTCAGCCTGCACCCACTTCAGCCGCTCAGCGCGCAACCGCAAAAGTCTGTTGCTTCATGGTAAAGACGCTTGCGCTGGTGGCTGATTGGAGTAAAGCGCTTTTCCGCCGCTTTCTGCCAGAAGGTACGTCCCCCTCTCGGGCAAGCGCTTTTGCGCCTCGGCGCGCTGATCCTCGGGCACGAAGAGGAATACGCGCTGGCTGCCGCCCCACAATTTGGGAAATTCCGCGTCGGTCAGGAAAATTCGCGGCGCGTCCGGATAATACGAGCCGGGTTCGAGATTGTCTTTCCGCCCGTTCCAGATCAGCAAGCGGCGATGCGTATAGAAGGCCACGCTCGAGGACGCGTCATATTCGCCATAGATCGCCACAGCGTCTTCTGGCCGGAGTTGCGGAAGCAGTTTTTGCGCCAGCGTTTGCGTGGAGAGGTACGGACCAAACACACCCAATGCGATATTCGCCGCAAGAAAAAAGACGGCCATCGAAATCGCAACGGCGACCGTAGCCGCCACGGCGCGTTGCTTGCGCCGCAACCACCACGCCGCCCCAAATCCGAATAAGAATGTTACCGCCGCCAGCGCGGACGGCAGCCGCAGAGCCGCAAACGCCTGCGGCGTCAGGTCCAAAATGTGCGCCATGGAGACGCGATAATCGTCGTTCTGCCGCCCCTGCAAAAGCGAGGAAATATCTCCTTTCACTTGGACCTTCGCGGAAATCCACAACATGACTCCCAAAACGCCGGCGATAGCTGCGCCCAGGACGGCAAGCGCGGCTTGCATTCGCGCGACCCACCGCTTGCCTGCCTCTTCCGCTTGCGCCAGCCCGGAGCCTAGCAATATCGCAATCGCTGGCCAGGCGCCGAAACTGTAATACTCCATGCGCGAACCAAACGTCATCGAGAAAAAGAAGAGAACAAACGCCATCCAAATAACGAGCAGCAGACGCGCCTGCTGTGGCGGCGAAAGAGTTTTCCAGGTGCTCGGCCTGGGAAAGCCGCTCAGCAGCCCCGGAAGGAACACGCTCCACGGAAAGAACCAGATCAAATGGGCGCCCAACCACAGCCATAGCGGTACGGCCTCGTAGTCCGGCGGGTAACGCGCTCCTACGGCGCGCCGAAAATGTTCGTTGATAAAGTAGGACCAGAAAAACGTGCTGGCGCGGAGGCTCGCCAGGATATGCCAGGGCGCGGCAATCGCCAGGAAAATCAGCGCGCTCGAAAACAAGCGCAACTCGCGCCAGCGCTTCCAGCCCTGTGTCAGCACGATGAACAAAGTGATGATTGCTACCGGAAAAATAACGCCAATAAGGCCGCGCGTGAGCATGGCCAGCGCTGTCAGCGCCGCCGCACCCCAATAGGCGCGGCGCGGTTCGAGCGTGCCGGTCCAGCCCCGCAGGAAAAGATAGAAAATGGCCGTGAACTCCAGCGCATAAATCGCTTCCGGAATCATGATGCGGGTAAAAAGAAAAAACCCCGCGCCCGTGCAAACCACCAGACCGCTGTACAAACCGGCCCGCTCCCCGAAATACCGCCGCGCAAAAGCATAGGCCAGGAGCGCCAGTCCGGCCATCGAAAGCGCCACGGGCAGCCGCGTGGAGAAGGCGTTGGAGCCGAGCAAAGCGTAGCTCAGAGCGACCGCCCAGTAATGCAGCGGCGCTTTCATCAGGTAGCGGATGCCGTTCATGTACAGGATGATTCCATCGCCGCGCTGCAGCATTTCGCGCGAGACGGTGGCGTGCGAGGCGTCCGCATCGTCCAACAAGCCGGGGTACGCGGCGTTGCCGATGTAAATTCCCACAGCGATACATGCAATCAAGAGAATGGCGAAAGCACGCTTGGTTCGGAACATCTCCGTTCCGCTTTCCGCCATCCGATTTTCAACCTGCGTTGCCATGTTTGCCCGCTAAGTCGCGCAGTGCTCCTCAGAGTCAGATTCCGAAACAAAAACAACGCCGCCCATGCCGCGCACGTAAATGATCAGACCCAACAGGCCTACCATGGCCTTCCACACTCGCCAGCAGAGGAAGATCTCCGCTCCACCCTGCAGCCCGGCCAGCGTGAAAAGCGCATGGAGAGAAGTCTCCCCCACGCCCAAGCCGCCCGGGGTCAGGGGAAGTCCGTTCACCGCTTGAGCGATGGGAACGACAAGAAACATTTTGAACGAGAGGCCCCCCGGATCCAAGGCCAGAACTGCCAGCATGGTAATGGCGATGACCGAAAGGTTAGCAACTAAGGAAAGGAGCAGAGCGCCAAGGAGCGTACCCGGATTCCGCCGATAACTGCCGAGGGTCTCCAAAGCTCGCGTTGCCAGCTTTCTCCATTTTGGCAAGGGAAGGGATTCCCGCGCGAGAAACCGGATAGGTCCCTGGTGGAACGCAGAGAACAGAAAAACCGCCAGTATCGCGACGGATATACCAGCGATCAAGAAGAGGATGGTGCCAAGCAGCGGCACCGCTTTGAGAAGGGGCAGAAATAAGGGCAGGGAAAAAAAGGGCAGAATCAACATCGCGAAGAATCCGATGGCGCGGTCGAATAGCAAAACCGTTGCAACTTCGGTGCGGCGGCCGGTATTCGTTTTTGTGGCGTAGTAGAGCTTGACGACATCGCCGCCTCCGGCTCCGGGCAGAAACGTGGAAAAAAAAATGCTTACTAGTGTCAGTTGCACGGACTTTCCAACGGTGAGCTTCATTCCGAGCGGCCGGAACAGCCAGGTGGTTCTTAACGCCATCAAAAAAATATCCACCAGAAAGATGGCCATAGCCGCCGCGGTAATGGGCCACTCGACAATCAGCTTCGATAAAGCGCCAAAAGAAATGACGCCGGATTTTGCCAAGTACACCAGGATGGCTACGCCCGCAGCCAGCCGTGCGGCGGTAAACGCCACATGGCGCAGGGAGGTTTGCGAACGAGCGAGGTCTTTACCGGCCGGGACACTAGTTGGCGGCACGATGACTCACAACTCTCGTAGCATGTTCACTCCCACAACAGGTCCGGTGAGGTTGGCATGGCGAGCGACGCTGGTTCTTCATAACGCAGGAGAGGCTAGTAAGCGATTGGAGATCGCGGCCGGCGAGCAGGGAATAACGCGAAATAATATTTTGGCGGCGTTCAACGATAAATTGTCCTTCAAAGCATTGTAGCACCGCCTCGGCAGGCGATAGGAATGTGAAGCAGTTTCGCGCACAACCTCAGCCGCGGCAGGGTGACACTAGCCAGCCAATCCGGGCAAAGTGCGAAGCAAGGCCTTGGCGCCGTTCCAAAGAATCTGCACGCCGATGCAAACGAGCAGGAACGAAGAGAGCCGCAGGATGATGCTCATCCCGTTCTCGCCAATAATCGCGGCGAGGCGATGAGCGAAGCCGTAGCAAAGATAAATGCTCACGGCCACGAGCACCGAGGCGATCACCGCGGCAAGAATGCCAAGAAGATTCGGGCCGATGTGGCGCGGTTCGTTTGCTCCCAGAGTAATGGCCATGGAAATCGAGCCGGGGCCGACCGTAAGCGGCAAGGTCAGCGGATAAAAAGCGCTTCGGGAAATGTCCTGCATGTTCACTTTTTTCTGTACCGACGGGCCGCGATCCACTTCCTCCTTGCTCTTCAGCATGGCCCAGCCGTTGGAAATGACGATGAGGCCGCCGCCGACTTGCACCACCGGAATCGAAATCCCAAAAAATTCCAGGATATGCGAACCGATCAGGAACGAAGCAACCAGAAGCACGAAACTGTTCATTGCCACGTGCCGCGCAAGGATTCTGCGCGCGGAGTTGGGATACTCGCGCGTCAGGGCGAAAAACACCGGGCTGCCGCCAAGCGGATTCACGATGGGAAAGAGAGCAGTGAGGATCAGCAAGGCGCTTTTGGAGACTTCCAGCAACGGAACTCCTCCGGAGGGGAGAGTATAGCCGAGACGCATCTGTGCCGCGCAATGGCGCGACCATGGGTCCTCAAGAAAGACGGCGGCTTATTTTCACAAGCCGCCGTGGCTTTGCCCGCCGAATCCTAGCCGAAGCGAGTTAGAAAATCAGCTTCGCCGAGACCTGCAGCTGACGCGCTCCGTAAATGCTGCTTCCCGAGGCTGTGGGGACCAAGAAATCCGGTCTCGCAACGAGGCAGTCGTTCGTGTGAGCCCCCCCTTTCGTGGTGGATAGGCAATTTGAAGTGGCCAACGTTGAGAGCGCCGTAAAGTTCACCGCCGTCGTGCCAACACTGGTGAAGTTTGTGTGGTTGAAGAGGTTGAACGCCTCGCCGTTGAGTTGCAGCTTGAAACGCTCATGGATGGGGATGTCCCTGGAGATGCGGAAATCCACGGTGCGCAGCGTCGTCGGAGCCTTGAACGTATTGCGGCCGGTATAGGGAACGCGGCCGCCGGTGAAGCCGCCGAAGCTGCTGACCTCCCCTCCCGTAACTCCGCCGTCCGGCACACCGAAAGGACCGCCGTTGACCATTCCTGTGACGGGGTTGGCTGAGGCAATCGTGACGATGCCGCCGAACGAAAAGCCGTTCAGAAGAAGACGAGAGGGCCTGTTGGAAATCTTGCTGAACGGCGGGACCCAATACAAGCTGGTGACGAAACGATGTCGCTGGTCAAGATCGGAGAGGGAGTTCTCCAGCTTCTGGTTTCTTGGATCGAGGGGCGTGTCTGTCCCGTTGAACGTACCGTTCGTACCGATCACCTCTCCGTTATCGATGGCCTTGCTCAGTGTGTAGTTTGCGAGCAACTCGATGCCATTGCTGAAGGGTTTGCGAACGGAAACCACCAGCCCGTGGTACCAGGAATTGACGGTGCTGAATCCCGTGAGGACGGTTCCAGATTGGGTATCCAGCCGAGAGGTGTAAAAGGGAACGGTCACTTGCTGCAGTGTAGTGCCGGTCGCATTCGTGACATCGTACGTTTTGGTGGTCGCGGCGGGAGCCAGATTAGTATCAATGAAAACCGGCAAGCGCAGACCTCGGCTGAATAGATAGGTTGCGGATACACTCATGTTCCCGGGCAACTGGCGCTCGATGCCAAGTTCCCCTTCATGGACGAGAGGGTTTACAAAATCCGGGCTGAGCCCGCGGTTGACCGAGGATCCCGCTGTCGGATTCGTGTTCACGACCTTGGGAACCAGGGCACCAGGAAAGGGGGCCTGCAAAGCCGGGCCGGGCGCAGCGAAGATTACATTGGGGAAGGTCGGTGCACACGGGTCTGTCGATCTACAGCTGGCTGTTTGCTGAAAAACACCGTTTTCCACGCGCGTTGTGTAAAACGTGCTATTGGTAGTCTTGGCGTAAAATATGCCGTAGCCAGCCCGAACGACGGTGTCTTTGAGGGGCGACCAGGAGATGCCAATTCGCGGCGCGAAATTGTTCTTGTCAGTGTTGATCTTCGAAGTGTAGAGCGTCAACAGAGGTGTTGCGGTGTTCGGTTTTGGAGGCTGAGGGATCAGCTGCAAATCATAGCGGATCCCAAGATTCAAGGTGAGATTCGGACGAAACTTCCAGGTATCCTCGACAAACCAGGCGACATCGGTGTTCCAGAAATCGTCTTTGCCGACGCCGGTGATCGGATCCGTCGCCTGTGTGAAGCTGTTGTAGTGTTTTCCGATCGCCACTGGATCAGCTGGAATGGCTTGCACGCCGTAAGCGTCCGCGATCCAATTCCTAAGGGCTGTCTGTGAGTTGCCAGAATAACCATATACACCCCCGCCCTGGAAGAGATTGACGAGGACTTCGTGAATTGGGCTGACGTCAATGCCGGCTTTGAGAGCGTGGTGGCCGCGCAAGTAGGAGGCGGTGTCGGTGAACTGCCAGCGATGCTCATCGGGGAACGCGGGACGAGGCAGAAAATTGGGCATGCCATACGTGGTGATGCCGGGAATGCTGACCGACGGCCCGGAGAAATTGGGGCTTTCAAATTCAAGGTCGCGGGCCCACTGGAAACGGAAGTCATTGATTAAGGAGGAAGAGATAGCGGAGTTCCAGTCCGCGACCAGGAACCGGCTGTGTACCAGGTCGTTCCCGTTGGTTGTCAAAGAATCGTTGGAGCGCGTGGGCGCAGTGTTGATTCCGTTTGGCGAACGCCAGTTCTGGAAGTTGAAGTTGGCACTCAGGCGATTGGTTTGATTCAACTGGTAGTCTAGTTTGGCGAAATAAACGTCCTGGTTTCCCGTGCGCGGGAAGTTGCCCAAGAGCGAGTTTACGAAACTGAGTGCCGCGGAGCACTGCGCGGCGGAAGCGCCAGTGGGGCAATTCGTCGCAACCAGCGCTGACCCAGTGCTGGTTGTGTAGGTGATTGGGAAGACCTTGCGCGAACCGTCGTAGGTCAGAAAATAGAAAAACTTGTCCTTGATGATCGGCCCGCCGACGCTACCCCCGAACTGCTGCTGCTGATGGACGGGCTGAGTGAAGGGCAAGTTTCTCGCAATGCTGTTGGCCTTATTGATGGGGTCAAGCGCGTTGAGATCGGGATAGCGCAAGAAGTAGAACAGGTCGCCATGGATGGTGTTCGTGCCGGACTTGGTGACGGCGTTTACGACGCCGCCGGCGGCTTGCCCGAACTCCGCGCTGTAATTGCTCGCGCTGACCTGAAATTCCTTGATGGTGTCCATGCTGTAGACATAGGCAATGCGGGTGCGACCGCGCGCTTCAGAGAAGAAGGCCTGATTGTTGTTCGCGCCATCGACGGAATTCTCGTTATAAAGGCCCGAGATTCCGCGGTAGCTGACCAGCCCAAATCCGCCGTCGTTGGTCACGCCCGGGGTGAGAAGCACGAAGCTGTCCCAGCGGCGTCCGTTGATGGGCAGATTCTCGACGAGTGTCTGACTCACCACTTCCGAAGTTTCGGTCTTCTCCGTATCGAGGACGGGCGATTCACCTGTCACGGTCACCGTGTCCTGCGCCGCTTTGATGGGCAATTCGAAATCGATCGCGAGTGTCTCGCCAACCTGAAGATCCAGGCCTTGCCGAACAACAGTGGCAAAGCCGGTCTTCGACGCACGAATTTCATACCGGCCAGGTTGCAGAAAGGCCGCTACGTAAATGCCGGCGTCGTTGGTCGTCAAAGTACGGTCAATGCCCGTGTCAACGTTTCGCACAACGACAGTCGCACTGGGGATGCTTGCCTTCTGCGTGTCTGAAAGCGTACCCGTTATCGTCCCAGTGCCCGCCTGTGCCCAAGCCCGCCCGAACCCACCCATTGCCAACAATCCAATGACTGCCAAGCAACACAGCGACCGCCAGCTCCTCCTGCGGTTCGGCTTCATAGAAAGTCCTCCTGGCTGAAATTTGCATACTTCGCCCTGGTGATGCGTCGCCCTTGAAGCCCCGGGTTTGGGGAGGCCATGTGACCCGCTACGCGCACACCCCCATAAGCAAAAAATCGAAGCAAGTCCACTCGAATTAAGTTGTTAACGTTTACCACAGGAATCAGGCGCATTTGAAGCGAAGGCCTGTGGAAAACTTTGGCGGGCTCGAAACAATAATTTCAATGCACGCCTGCACCAAGAATGAAATGCAACGCAAGTAGTGGCCTGAGAGTAAGAAACGCAGATTGAGACCGCATGAACGCTCGAAGAATAGCCCGTTACAAGTGTGTCTTGCTCCGCGAGAGGCGCGTGCGTTAGAGTTTCGGGGCCACGTTCGAGGGAGATGATGCCGAAGCGGAAGAAAGACGCACAGCAGGGCAGCAGAATGCCGCAGGAGCGCGTCCGAGTTTTGATCACGGGTGGCAGGATTCAACGTCGCATCCACGCGCTGGCCAGAGAAATTCGTAGAGATTTTCCCGGCGAACCGCTGCACCTGGTGAGCGTGTTGAAGGGCGGAGTTTTTTTTCTGACGGACCTGGCGAGAAATATTCCAGGCGAAGTTTCGTTTGACTTCATTGCGGTGTCCAGCTATGGGCAGAAAACGCACTCCTCGGGGCAAGTGCGGTTGACGCGGGACTTGGACTCCAGCATCGAAGGGAAAACGGTCATCGTCGTCGAAGACATTCTGGATACGGGCATGACGCTGCAATACTTGCTGCGGCTGTTCGAGCAGCGCAAGCCCAAGCATTTGCGCGTGGCCGTGCTGCTGGACAAGCCGGAGCGGCGCATCGCTGCCGTTCACGCCGACTACGTCGGCTTTTCCATTCCCAATGAATTTGTCGTCGGCTATGGGCTGGACTATGCCGAGCGTTACAGAAACCTGCCCTATGTTGGCGTCTTATTGCTTGGCCCGGGCTTGAAGAAAAAACCGGCCGAAGATTAATAGCTCGTTGAACCAACCATCCTTTAGGCCGCATCCAACTCTCTGGCCCGCGGCAATCAGCTCTACATTAGAGAATAGTTAGAATTACCTTAGGATAGGCGACCGCTGCAGGGCCGCGGCTTGGCCGCCTGCTATAATATTCAGACGACATGAATCCCACGGACGAACAAACGACAGCAACGGCCTTGAACGGGGGCGCGGAGGTTTCCGCCGAAGTGCTTTCCACGCTGGCGGAAATCGGCGAGGAAGTGAACGCCTCGCTGGATTTGGACGAAGTTCTGGCGCGCACCGCGGCTTTGATCAAACGCCACATCGACTACGAAATCTTTGGCGTGCTCATGATGGAGGGCGACGGAAGTTACCTGCGGCACCGTTTTGCCATAGGCTATCCGCGCGAACTGGCGAACAATCTCCGGATTCCCGTGGGGCAGGGAATCACAGGAACCGCGGCGGCGACGGGTCACTCCGTGCGGGTCAGCGATACTTCGAAGGACCCGCGGTACATCAATGCCATCGACAGCGTGCGCTCGGAACTGGCTGTGCCGTTGATGCTGCAGGGGAAATGCGTCGGCGTGCTGGATATTCAAAGCCAGCGCCTCGATTACTTCACGCGCGCCCAGCAAAATATTCTGACGCTGCTGGCCAGCCGACTGGCGGTGGCCATTGAAAACGCGCGGCTGTTTCAGAAAGTGCGGACGCAAGCGGACACGCTTTTATTGCTAAGCGAGGTGGGGCGCGAAACCGGGGCGATCCTGGAGGTCGAGGAGCTTCTGCGGCGCGCGGCGGAACAGACCAAGCGCGTGATTGATTACCAGATCCTGAGCATCATGCTTTATGACGAAGAACAAAAGATTTTTCGTCACCGGGTGGACGTCAAGCATGGCCACCACGTGCAAGGAAAGCTGCGCGCTAACGCGACGGATGGCATTGTCGGAGCGGCGGCCACGTTGAAGGAGCCGGTTTTGGTGGCGGATGTAACGGTTGATTCGCGCTACATCATGGTGAATCCGGAGACGCGATCCGAACTGGCGATTCCCATGATGCACAAGGGAAAAGTGATCGGGGTTTTGGATTTGGAAAGCCCGCAGCTGAATTATTTTACCGAGGACCACGTGCAGACACTTTCGATCCTGGCGGCCAACCTGGCGGTTTCGCTGGAAAATGCGCGGCTTTACGAGCAATTGGCGCGGGACGAAGCGCGGCTCGAGCGGGATTTGCAAGCCGCGAAAAGAATTCAGGGAGCGCTGTTGCGGCCGGTTCCGACGGAAGATTATGGATTGGAGATGGCGGCGCGCTACCTTTCGGCGCGGGAAGTGTGCGGGGACCTTTACGAATTTCTGCGTTACGGACCGCAGCAACTGGGGATTGCTTTGGGAGACGTGAGCGGCAAAGGGACTGCCGCGGCGCTTTATGGAGCGGTGGCGATAGGAATCATGCGCAGCCTGGCGCCGCAAAAGCTGCAGCCCGCCGAAATGCTCAAACAGATGAATCAACTCGTGGGCGAACGGCGCATCGAGGGGCGATTTATGACCGCGTGCTTTGCCACCTGGCAAAAAGGCCGCCAGAAACTGCGAGTGGCAAACGCTGGGCAATCGCAGCCGCTGCTTTATAAGGACGGGCGCTGCGGCAAGATCGAATTGACCGGCTTTCCTTTGGGGATTTTCGAGGAAGTGACTTATGACGAATGGTCGGTCACGCTCGATACCGGAAACATCCTTGTGTTTCACTCGGACGGAATCGCCGAGACCGTGAACAGCGAGGGGCAATTCTTCGGCACCACGCGTTTGATGAAGCTGATTGAACAGCACCACGACGCGTCCGCAACGGAGATTGCCGACGTGATTCTGCGCGAAGTGGATTGGTTCACTCAGAGTGGGCCGCTTTCCGACGACCGGACCCTGGTGGTCGCAAAGGTCCGATGAGCCATTCGAAAGATTCCCCTTCACGGAAACTTGAATATGTGGATCCCGCTATTTTCACGCCGCATTTTGCGTGGAAGAAGAACCGCGCGCGGAGCGGGAGCGCCGAGGTCCTGTGCGAGGGTGTGCCGCTGTCCGCGATCGCGCTCAAGTTTGGCACGCCAACATATATATATAGCCGCGGAGCCATTGAAGATGCCTACCAGGAACTGCACGCGGGGCTGGGAACACTGCCTCACAGTTTGTGCTTTGCGGTGAAGTCCAACGGAAATCTGTCCATCCTGAATCATCTTGCCAAGCTGGGAAGCAGCTTTGACATTGTGTCCGGCGGGGAACTTCACTACTTGCAGCGCATCGGGGTGAGCGGCGACCGCATTGTTTTTTCCGGAGTCGGGAAGGACCGCCACGAAATTCGTGAAGCGCTGAATTATCGGGGGCGCGGGCGCGCCGGACGCACGGGAATTCTCTTGTTCAACGTCGAATCCGAAGCGGAATTGGAAATGTTGATCGAAGAGGCGGCGCGGCTAGCCGCACGCGGAGGCCGCGCGCCGGCGGTGGCGATTCGCGTGAATCCGGACGTGCAAGCGGGTGGCCACCCGCACATCGCCACTGGGCGCAGCGAACACAAGTTCGGCTTGGACTGGCTGGAGGCAAAACGGCTGTATCTTGCGCATCGCGATTCGAAATGGATTCGCTGGCAGGGCATCAGCGCGCATATCGGTTCGCAGATTACGACCCTCATTCCGTTTCGCCGCGCGCTGCAGCGGCTCGCCGGATTTGTCGATGAGTTGCGGCGCGCGGGAATCGATCCGCGTTACCTGGATGTTGGTGGTGGGCTCGGAGTCCGCTATTCGAATCAGAGGCCGCCCACGCGAAGGCAATATGCGCGGCTGGTATCGCGCATGGTGCGCAAACTGGGCGTGCACTTGTTGCTGGAGCCGGGACGATCGATCATCGCTCCGGCGGGAGTTTTGTTGACGCGCGTTATTTATACCAAAACGAATCGGGGCAAGACGTTTGTGGTGCTGGACTCGGCGATGAATGATTTGATGCGGCCCGCGCTTTACGGAGCCATCCACCCGATTACGAAAGTTGTGCGCGAAGGCCCGGAAAAGAATTCCGGTCGCAAGCGAGTCGACATTGTGGGGCCGGTTTGCGAGACCGGAGACTGTTTTCTGCGGGATTGGCCGCTTGGGAAAGTGCAGGCGGGCGACCTGCTGGCGATTTGGGCTGCCGGGGCGTATGGCATGACGCAGGCTTCGAACTATAATGCGCGGTGCAGGCCCGCGGAAGTCCTCGTGGAAGGGAATCGCTTCCGGCTAATTCGCAGGCGCGAAACTCGGGAAGACTTGCTCCGCACGGATGTTCTGGCTCGTTGATTCATCTTCAATTTAGAATTGACATCGCAGCACGAGCGTAGTGAATGGTTCGTTGCTCGGTTGTAGGGGCGCAGCAAGCTGCGCCCCTGCTCGGCAACACCGCGCCAATTGGGGCAGTTTTGTCCGGCTTTTGGAGGCAGCCTGTAATTCTCGTGAGAGAAGCAGCTTACGCTTCGCCCCATTTTAGCTTGCTGCGTAGAATCTCAAAATAAGGTTTCTTAGGCGGCTGGATGAGTTTCAGCAGTTCCTTCGCGCGCGACACGCGGACGCGATCCGTTGGTTGCAAAGGAATGCCGCGCTGGCCGTCAAGCGTCAGAAAAACGGACTCGGTGTCGCCGGAAAGTTTCATCTCGATGGAAGAGGAATCGCGAACGACCAGGGGGCGGTCGCTCAAAGTGTGCGGGCAGATGGGAGTGATCACGAAGGATTCCACGGCGGGGTGAACAATGGGTCCGCCGGCAGAGAGAGAATAGGCCGTGGAGCCGGTGGGGCTGGCCACGATCAAGCCGTCGGCTCGGTACCGGCAGACGAAGTCGCCGTCGATGGCGAGTTCGAGTTCGATCATGCGGGCGAGCGCGCCTTTGTTGATCACCGCTTCGTTCAACACTTGCTGATGATCGATTACTTTGCTCGCGCGCTCGAGTTCGACGCGGATCATCACGCGTTCGCTGAGTGAAAAACGGCCTTCCAGTGTGTCGTCGAGCGCGGGATGCAATTCTTCCAGCGTGAAACTGGTAAGAAAGCCCAAACTGCCCATATTGATCGGCAGGATCGGAATCCCGCGCGGCGCGGCCAAGCGGGCGGCCGCGAGCATGGTGCCGTCGCCGCCCAGCACTAGCAGAAGTTGCGACGCGTCCGCCACGCGCTGGCGCGTCTGGCCTTTCGAGCCGTCCGGCAAACAGTTAGCTGTCTCTTCGTCAACGAGAGTTTGCACGCCGCGCGCTTCCAGCCATTTCAGCAACGGCGGAACAACGGCGGCGAGGTGCGAACGGCGCGGACGAGAAATGATGCCAATGGTTTGAAAAGTTTGACCAGGTTGCATGTGCGCCTGTGATTCTACTCCAGCGTCTTTTTGCGTGCGTGGAGAAAATACTCTTGATTGCCTTCAGCACCAAGAAGATGACTCGGGCGGACTCCGAGGCATTCCAGGCCAATGGATTCCACGCATTCGCGCACAGTTTGGATTGCCTGATCGTGGAGCTTTTGGTCTTTCACGATCCCTCCAGCGCTAATTTCCTCGCGGCCCAATTCAAATTGCGGCTTGATGAGGATGAGAAAAGCGGCGCCCGGTTTTGCCGCTGCCAGTGCAGGCGAAATGACCTTCCGAACAGAAATGAACGAAACATCAATCACTACGATGTCGACGCTTTCGGGCAGGTCTTCCGCGCGCAGTTCGCGCGCGTTTCGCCGGATGGGAATAACGCAAGGATTCTGCCGTAGCTTCCAGTCGAGTTGTTCGACATTTACGTCCACCGCGTAAACGCGCGCGGCCCCGTGCTGGAGCAGGCAATCCGTGAACCCGCCATTCGATGAGCCAATATCCAGGCAAACGCATTGAGCGGGATGGATTGCAAAGTCTTGCACGGCCCCTTCGAGCTTCGTTCCACCGCGGCTGACGAACTTCTGCATACGTCTGATGACTTCGATACGCGCATTTTCTGCGACAGGCGTGCCTGGTTTTTCCACTCGTTGTCCATCCACCTGAACTTCACCGGCGAGAATCATGGCTGAGGCTTTCTGTGCGGAATCGGCGAAAGCTCGCTCGACGAGAAGAAGATCGAGCCGTTTGCGAGCTGTCTTTGGTTTCATTAGGAGCACGAACAATCAAGCGCGGCGCAGCACCAGGAATTCCGCAATCTCGCGCAGGCGCGCGGCGCGCTCCGCGTATGGCGCGAGTTCAGAAATCGCTTTGGTTGCCAGATCGTTGGCAATCTGATGAGAACGGTCCAGGCCGTAAACCGCGGGATAGGTCGCTTTCTTCTGCGCCATGTCTTTTCCCGCGGTCTTGCCAAGCGCGGCAGAGGACTCCTCGACGTCAAGAATGTCGTCGGTGACCTGAAATGCCCAGCCGATGGTTTCGCCGAATCGCCGCAGGTGCGCGACGTCTTCGGAACCGGCGCCCGAACACAAAGCGCCGGCGGTTATGGAAGCACGAATCAGCGCAGCGGTTTTTGAGCGGTGGATGTACTCGAGCATCTGCGGATCGATGGGCTTGCCTTCGGCTTCGATGTCGGCGACCTGGCCGCCGACCATGCCATTGATCGTCCCGGCGGCGGCAGCAATTTCCGTGAGCATGGCGGCGCGGCGCTCCGCGGCAGCGGGCGTGGCGCCGATGGTCTCGAAGGCCAGCGTCAGAAGCGCGTCGCCGGCGAGAATGGCGATGGCCTCGCCGAATTTCTTGTGGCAAGTCGGTTTGCCGCGGCGCAGGTCATCATTGTCCAGCGCGGGCAAATCATCGTGGATCAAGGAATAGGTGTGGATGAATTCGATGGCGCAAGCGGGATGAAGCGCCGGCGTGATATCGCCGGAGAAAATGCGCGCCGTCTCGAGACAAAGAATCGGACGAATGCGTTTTCCTCCCGCGAACACGCTGTAGCGCATGGCTGTGTGGATAGAAGGAGGTTGCGCGGTTGCGGCGGGTAGGAGGCGTTCGAGAGCGGCGTCGACGGCCAGCCGGTCTTCCTCGAAAAATGGGGGGAGTTTCATCGCAACAGGGAATGAGCGCGCAGCGAACCGCGGAAGCGCGTCACGATTCGATCTCCCGCTCGGGATCGAACGGCTCGGCAGCAAGTTTGCCATCGGCTTTCTTGAGGAGAATTTCCACCCGGCCTTCCGCTTCTTCCAATTGCTTCTGGCATTCGCGGGAGAGTGCGACGCCTTCTTCAAACAGTTTCATGGCGTCGTCCAGAGAGAGTTGCGGGCTTTCCAGGCGGCGGACGACTTCCTCGAGGCGGGCAAGAGAGCGCTCAAAATCAGGCTTTTTTGGAGGCTCGGGTTTTTTGGGAGCAGGTGAAATCACGCGATGGGCCCGTATCCTTTATAGGCGGTCATTTTTGACAGCGCCCGCAACAATAAGTTGACCGGCCACCTTGCGCGATGCGCTCAATCGGTTCTCCGCAGCGGCGGCACGGTTTTCCCTCGCGGCCGTAGACGCGAAGAATCGTTTCCAATCCCTGGAACCACCACTCCGGATCGCGAAAGTCGGGCGCCGGATGCAGACAGCATTCTAAGGCACGCGCGAGAACGGACACAATTGCTTTGTGCAAGCGGCGCGCTTCCTGCGGTTTCAAGGTGTTGGCGCGGCGGCGTGGATCGAGGCGAGCGCGCCAGAGCGATTCGCAAGAGTAGATGTTGCCGAGGCCGGCCACGCGCGATTGATCCAGCAAGAAATCCTTCAAGGGGCGCCTGGACGCGGCAAGCAATTCGGCAAAACGTCCAGAAGTAAAGTCACGCGAGAGGGCATCGATGCCCAGCACCCTAAGCCCAGGGCAAGCCTCAACCGATTCCCAGGCGTGAACGCGGCCAAAGTGGCGCCGATCGGCGAAGCCGAGGACGCCCTTATCCAGTTCGAGAGCGACATCGACGTGCACGCTTTTTTCACCCTGGTTGGCGCGTTGCAGCAATTCTTTGCCATTTGTGAACCACAGGAGCTGGCCATCGAGCTTGAAATGCATGGTCAGCAGGCCGTGGTCCAGGACGAGCAGCACATATTTCCCGCGGCGCTCGACGGCGCGAATCCGGTGCCCTTGCGCTTGCCGGGCGAGATGCGCAGCGGTTTGCGGCTTTGTGGCGATGGTATGAAAAACGTGAACGCAGCGAATTCGCCGGCCCTGCACCAAGGGACGGAGGGTGCGCACCACGGCTTCCACTTCCGGGAGTTCAGGCATGGGGGTTGGACGGACTCACGAGCCCGGTTTGAGAGTGAGCGTGTGCTTTCGCGTCTTTGCTTCTGCTGCATCGCTGAACGGAGCGAAAATGGGTTTGCCTTCATACCAATAGGGAAACTGATCGGAGTAATGGCTGCTGCCTGGCTGGCCGGATTGTCCAGCGGGAATAAGCAGAATGGATTCATCCCAGTTTCCCGGGTTGCCGACAAAGCGCATGGCCGGGCCGTGGGTCTCTGAGGCCGCACGAACGCTATAGAGCGTTCCCGATTGCGGCTTGTCTGTGATGCTCAAGAATCGCTTCAACAAGCCTTCGCGCCCAATGGGATGGAACATGTCCAGGGAGTTGAATCGCTTCCATTGCCAATCTTCGATGCGATCACTCTTGCTCTGTTCGGCCAACCTGGTTACGGCCGCGTCGGCAGCGGCGGCGAGCAGTTCGTCATAGTTTTTGTAGGCTGCGGGCAACCACTTCGCGGGCCGGTCGGTAAGGATTTTTTGCAGAAAGGTGGTGCTCCTCCACTGGTAAAGATTGGTGTCTTTTCCCAGGAAGGGCTCAAGCAGGAGGTCGAGCGCCGCCCGGCGCGCGGTATGAAGAAAGGATACTTCCGGGGAATCGGCGTCGGCGATTCCGTTCCAATCCTTCAGTCCGTCGATGAGCTTCTGAGCGCGCGCATCCCTGGGCTTCGCGATTTTCGCGGCTGCCAATAATTGGTCCGCGAGGAAGACGTGAGGATAGCTGTAGGTGTCGGTTTGGACTTTCAGCATGTCCTCGGGCCGCAGATCGTGGCGGTCGTGCAATAGGTCGTAGATGCGTGCGGTGCGGTAGGGCTCTTCCCAGTGATCGGTGAGATACGGTTTGTAATTCGGCCCAACGACGCGGGCATTGGCGGTGACAATCAGGCCGTTTTCCGGATTGAGCGCCTGGGGAAGCTGGTCAAAAGGAATGTAGCCGGTCCATTCGTAATCGTCAGTGTCTCCGGGAACGGGGACTTCGCCATGGCCTTTTTTTCGGACCGGCACGCGGGCAGCCATCGTGTATCCAATGTTGCCGTCGACATCGGCGTAAACTGCGTTTTGCCCGGGGCCCCAGACGCGCTTCATGATCTCGCGGAATTCTTTCCAATTGCGGGCTTTGCCGAGCCAGTTGTAACTGTTGGCGAGCCCGCCCGGTTCCGTTGCAGTCCACCGCAGCGCGTATTCTTTTTCTCCCTCGCGATGAACGATCGGGCCGTGGCGCGTGACGACGACTTCGAGATGTTCGTCGCGTTGATCTTTGACGTGGATAACTTCGTCGAAGTGTTGCGCTTTAGCCCAACCACCCTTGGCATTGACCCTGTAGTTGTCGTCCGGGGGAATGAACGATTCGACGTAAAGATCTTGAACATCGGCGCCATTATTGGTGAAACCCCAGGCGATGCGGTCGTTGTGCCCGATGATGACCATCGGCGCGCCGGGCAGCGTGAACCCTTTCACGTTCCAGCCGGGCGCGGTGAGATGAATTTCGTACCAGATGGGCGGGATGGAAAGCTCGAGATGGGTGTCGTTGGCGAGCAAGGGCTTTCCAGTGGCCGTATGGGCGCCATTCACAACCCAATTGTTACTTCCCAGACCCTGGCGAATTTCGCTTTTGGATTCGCGGAGAAATTCTAGAACGGACTGCGACAAGGCAGGGGTCAGGTCAGGCGCGCTTTCTGCTGTCAGGCCGCCGGTAGAAACAGTGCCTCTTGCTTTCAACACCGTGTCCGGTTGCATGTCGTCGTCATCATCGTCCTCATCGTCGGAGTCCGCGGCGGAACGCTGCGAGCCATCATCGATGACCTTGGGGTCGCCCACGACGAAATGATCCATCGAGGACTCTTCGGAAAATAGATCCTTGGCGCGGGCGGCGCCGGCGCGTTCCGTAACTTTGGCGCGATTCAACTTTTTTTGCCAAGTATCCGTCAGCGTTCGATACATGTAGGCGGAAATCGCCAGGGTGTCGGAAGGCTGCCAGGGACTGGGTTCGTAGCTAAGGAGCGAAAATTCAAGAGGGAGATTTTTCTTGTGCTGGGCGATGAACTGGTTGACGCCCCGAGCGTAGGCTTCCATCACTTTGCGAGATTCGGGATCGAGGAGCGTGGCGTCTCGCTCGGCCGCGCGGGCGAAGCCGTTGGTGCGAAACTCTTTGTCGATAAGGAGAGTCCTCGGGCCTAGAATTTCAGAGAGCTGCCCGCGGGCAACGCGGCGGAGCAGATCCATCTGCCAGAGGCGGTCCTGCGCCACGACGTAACCCTGCGCTTCGGCTAGATCTTCCACGGAGGCGGCGCGGATGTGCGGCACGCCCCAGCGGTCCCGTTCGACGGTGACTTCTTGCTGGAGACCGGGCAGGGAGGCGCTGCCATCGAGCTGCGGCAGCGGGCGGTAAACGAACCACCAGGCCGAGGCGGCGATGACAATCACGAGAATGGCGAAGGTCCAGGAGAAGATCCGAAGAATGGTTCGCAAGTCCGCTCCCACGCAATTTAGGCAAAAATTGAGTGTAGAGGAGGTGCGGCAGGTCTGCAACCGTGCGTTGGCCCATATTTCCGACCAGCGGCCCGCCTCCTCGGCGCGAGTCGGGCGAACTCCAGACCGGCAATGCGGTGCGTCCGCAGGCAAGCAGGATTTTAGCGAGGAAGGCGGTCTAGTTTAACCACAACCGACCCACGGCGGACGCCTTCCCCAGGCGCGAGCCGGCGGTAAGCCCGCTAGTCAGTCGGTTTGATGTGCTACTTTTTGGCGAGGAGCTGAGACATGGTCTCGGTTTGCGGGCCGATGAAATGAGTGGCGAGATTCTGAGCCAGCAGGGGATCAGCTTTTGCCCCAACGATGGCCTTCTGGGCGTGCTCGTGGTGTTCAGCTTGCGGGCCAGAGAGGGTGATGAGGGCAGCGGCGAACTCCATTTGGGGGTCATCCCCGTGGCGGGCTAAGCTGCGGAGGGCGAGCGCCTTCTTTACCAGGGCATAGCCGTCAACACCTGCGGCTGGATTCGGATCCATCCGCATACCGTCCGTCATGTGTGGGAGATTCTGTCCAAGCCACTGCTTGTAGGTTTCCGCGAGATAACCGACGTCGAACCAGGCCAGTGCATCGGGGTGGCCGGAGGATTCTGCAAAAGTTGCCCGAGCATGGAGCCGGGTGAGGAGTTCTTTGGCAGCGACGGGGTCTTGGCGCGCGTAGAGCGCCGCGCGGCGAAGCGTCTCCATGCGAACGAGGACAGGAGTGTCCGGTGCCAGGATTTCCAGCGTGTCCCGAAGGAGGTTTTTCGTGTCATAACTTTCGCTGCCGCTGAGGTTCCAGTTGTGGGTGGTCCAGGGCAAAGACTTTGCCTGTCCGATTTCGATGGTGTGGCAAATGAGAGGCGGTCCTGCCTGGGCGACGGTTGCTAAACACAGCAAGGCTGAAATCAACGCGACGGCAAACCGAGTTAAGAGAACGTCTTTGAGTTTCATGGATTTTCTAATCTCCTTCCGAATTGTTTCAACTTCAAGAGACTAGACGGCCCTTAGCAGACGGCTGTTAACAAGTCACTTGGGATTGGGCGGGGGCTGAGACCAGTCGCGCTCGTAGGTGCGCCAGAGGTAGACGTCGCCGAAGCCGAAGGAGCTCCACCAGGTGTCGAGCATGGGACGGTCGAGACGGAGGATGCCTTCGCGGGTTACGCCAGCGGGAGGCGGGGCGAGCACAGCTAGGCGGTCGTAGACGCCGGGACGATCCGCGTCGCTGACGCGGGAGAGCAAGTGCCAGAGAGTGAGAGCGTCCTGCTCGCGAGCGCTAGCGAGGAGGATGCCGAGGAGGGCGTTGCGCTCCGCGGGGGTGTGGGATTCAAAGTCAAAGCGGGACAGTGTGTCGCGGAACGACATAGAAGCGTCTTCCATGTAGGGTGTGCCCGGGCCGATCTTGGGGCGCGTCTGGCAGATGGCTCCGGCGGGGATGAAGGATTCATGGCCGTTGAGCTTGAAGCCGACCCAGCCCATGGTGGTGCGCAAGAGTCCGGCGCCAGAGTCGTCGACGTGCAGGGTGTACACGCAGCCGAGATCGACGGCGACGGCGGAGGGCGTATCGACGACAAATTCGCCGGGAGGCGCCCAGATGGTGGCGTGAATGGTGCCGCGCTCGAGAGAGAGCCGCTTGCGGCCCGGGCCGTTGGTGACCAGGCGGAGACGGGAGCCGGCGTCGACCTCGACGCGGCCGGTTTCATCGAGCGAGATGCTGGCTCGCGAAGAATTGTCGGTCACAAGAGTTTGCCCGATTCCCAGCTTTCCCGGTCCGGACTTCTCCCCAATGGTGTGCCATCCAATGCGGGGCGTGCCTTGCAAACGGGCGACTTCCCAGGACGGCCCCGAATCGACTGCCGTATTCGGGCGGTGCAAGAAGTAAAACAGCGTCGCGGCGACCAGAAACGTTGCGGCCACCGCGGCGAGTTGGAATGAAAGACGTAGATTGAAGAATCGCTTGGGCGCTTTCATCGCAGGAATATCCGCCACATCATCGAATGCCGGCGCGGGTTGATTGTGGCGATAGCGCCCTAAGGCGGCTTCGAGTTTTTGGATTTCGGGGTCGGGCTCGCCGGAGCCGTCCCACAAATAATCGTCTTTCATAGTTTTTTCCTATTCCTGCGAGCGATGCTGCCGGTAGGGGCGCAGCATTGCTGCGCCCCACCTATCGAGCAGTCAGCCGCGCAAGAACCATGCACGCCGAAAAGTTCGCCACAAAACACGATTCTTTGGCTCAAGATGCACCTTTGCCTGATTCTCCCAGCCTCTCGCGCAGCAGTTGCATGCCGCGGTAAAGATTGACGCGGACGGAACCATGAGTCAGTCCGGTGCGGGCTGCGATTTCAGGGCCGGTCATTCCTTCGACCAGCCGCAGGATCAGCGGCTCGCGGTAAGTCTCCGGAAGGGCGCGTACCACCGCCAGAATCATCGCGGATTCCTGCTCGGCGGCGTGGTCCGTTGAGCGGCTCTCGGGCTGATTTTCGAGCAGCGGCTCGGTGACCTTTTCGTCGGGAATGGCGCGACGGAAGTAGTCGTTGGCGCGATTGCGGGTAATGGTGGCGAGCCAGGCCCCAAAGCGGGAAATCTCGCGCAAGGCGTGCAATTGACGAAGCGCCGAAAGAAAAACCTCCTGGACCAAGTCATCCACTTCGCGCGGGGGAACGCGCGCAAGAAGGATGCCATGGACCATCCGCGCATAGCGGTCGTAAAGCCGCCCGAAAGCCGCGCGGTCACCGCCGCGAGCGGCGCTGACGAGCGAGTCTTCCTCGCGCGGTTCAGTTGCGGCCCAAGCAGTCACAGCCTGACGTTCCATGCTGGAGGTCCGAAAGTCAATGCTGTATTCCACGGTTAAGCCATCGAGAGCCAAGGGTCCGGTCGTTATGCAAGACGCGGGTGGCGGGCAACTGTTAACACACTATGGTGAGGATGGAGAGCCGCTGGGCGGGCGCTTAGCCCTTCGATTGCAAGCGGTTACGCGGCATGGGAAAAAACTTACCCTGGCTTGACAACAAATTTACTCGTTCATGCGTCCAATAGTATGGAGAACAAAAATCGCAAGGCACCCCGGCCTTTCGGGCAGTGATCGCTCTGGCGCGTCGAAAATTTCGA
>Ga0210408_10000306_pt1 | contig 68432 bp, 53 predicted proteins | sample IncBWH4MmetaG_FD_155471 | JGI IMG/M metagenome (GOLD analysis project Ga0210408, IMG submission 155471) | Forest soil microbial communities from Barre Woods Harvard Forest LTER site, Petersham, Massachusetts, United States - Inc-BW-H-4-M | ecosystem: Environmental > Terrestrial > Soil >... | reverse complement strand
GGCGAGCGGGGTGCCGCGCACCACGCAACGTCGCCCTCTGCTATGGGCTGCGGCGGCAGCCGCTGTCGTTGGCGTCATCGTGATCGCGGCGGCGGCGAGCGGCGCGGGCAGTGCGATCACCTGCGGCCAGCTTGGGCTGTTCTGTCCGACGCAGGCAACAGCAACCGATCCAACACCCAAAAGTGCGCCAGCTTCGGCCACCGCGGTGGCAACGACACCTGTGGCGCCCGCAGCAACAGCCGTCAGCCTGTCGAACCCGTCAGCGGCGTTATCGTCGGACGCGCAGGCGTCGGCGACACCAACCGCGCAGATCGCCGACACCGCGAGGCCACCGGCGAAGGCACCTGAGACATCCATCCCGCTGAGTGCTGCGGCTGAGGCATGGGCGGCGACCAAGGACACCACTAGCGTTGCGGTGCTCGAGACTTACGCGTCCCGCTACAAGGATACCGTTTATGGCGACCTCGCGAATGCCCGTATCGGCGAACTGAAGAAGCAGCAAACCGCCGCGTTGACGCCGACTTCAACATCGGCGGCGCCTGCGGAGGGCGCCAACGCTACCGGAGCAGCGACTGCGCCAGCATCCGCTTCAGACGCCGACGCCTGGGAGAAGCTCAGGGATAGCAGAGACCCTGAGCGCTGGCGCGCGTTCCTCGATCAGAATCCGACGAGCTCCCATAAAGCTGACGCGACGACCCGGCTCGCCGCGCTCGAACCTAAAGTTACCGACTGCGACACGTTGGCCGCGAACCTGGACGATCCAAGAAAAATTAGCACCATTCAGGGTGTTTCATACTGGCGGTTCGATGGGGTTGCGGCATCTACGGCCTGTGAGCGAGCGGTCAAGGATTTTCCCGACGCGCCGCGCCTTCAATATCAACTTGGCCGAGCATACAACAAGCTCAAGAAATACGATGATGCGCGTAAATGGTACGCCAAAGCCGCAGACAGCGGCTACCCCGCCGCCATGAATGAAATGGGCGTTCTCTACTCGGCAGGATTGGGCGTCACGAAGGATTATGTCGAGGCCCGACGCTGGCAAACCAGGGCCGCTGATCTGGGCTATCCTCCTGCAATGTCAGCCATGGGTGTGCTTTACCAGTACGGATATGGCTTACCGAAGGATTTTGACGAAGCTCGCAAATGGTATCTGAAAGCTATAGCCGCTGGCTATTCCTACGCGATGATCAGTGTCGGCGGGCTTTACGAGAGAGGGGAGGGCGTACCTAAAGATTTAGACGAGGCGCGCAGGTGGTATCTGAAAGCAGCCGACATGGGCAATGCCTCTGCTATGTCCTCCCTCGGTTATCTCTACCAAAATGGCAATGGTGTACCGAAAGATTACGCTGAGGCGCGCAACTGGTTTGTCAAAGCTGCCGACCTTGATGCCGGCTTCTCAATGGACTCTGTTGCGTCGCTCTACAAAACTGGCGGTCCAAACTTGCCGCAGGACTATGCAGAAGCTCGGAAGTGGTACGCTAAGGCGGCAAATCTAAATAACTCATCCGCCATGCTTGAACTAGGCCTGCTCTATCTGAGTGGGAAAGGGGTACCACAGGATTCTGCGGAGGCCCGCAGATGGTTCGCAAAGATCGACGAGCCCTGGGTGATGAATTCGCTTGGCTCGGATTACCAGTTTGGAATGAACGGCGCGCCGAAGGACTTCGCCGAAGCGCGCAAGTGGTATCTCAAAGCTGTCGATCTGGGTGACACAAGCTCAATGTGGAGCATTGGTCTACTCTTCGAGAATGGCCCGGGCGTTGCGCCAGACTATTCAGAAGCACGCAAGTGGTACACGAGAGCTGCCGACCTAGGTAACAAGTACGCCATGCAGCGCATCGGCGCACTCTATGAGAACGGGCATGGTGTTCCCAAAGACTACGGAGAGGCACGCAAGTGGTATGAGAAAGCGGCTGCGCTGAACGATTGGTCGGCCATGCAGTCTCTTGGCAGAATGGCGGAAGATGGTTTGGGGATGCCTCGTGACAAGAGAGAAGCACATCGCTGGTACGCCAAAGCCGCTGATGCCGGCAGCACCCTTGGGATGAACTGGATTGGCGTCGACTACGCCAAAGGTGAGGGCGTGCAGCGAGATTGCAATGAATCACTGAAATGGCTGTCAAAGGCTGCCGATCTAGGCAACACTCAGGCGATGTATAATCTCGGCTGGTCTTATGAAAGCGGCACCTGTGTGGCCCGGAGCTATGGTGAAGCGCGCCAATGGTACCAAAAGGCTGCTGAAAAGGGCTACGAGAACGCGAGAAAAAGACTTGCCCGTCTACGGCACTAAATCAAAGGTCCAAGACGCAACCCGTGATGTGCATTTCATTCGCTGCCGGGCCTGACGTCGTGACGGATATGACCGGTGGCTGCGCTCAAGGTGCCTTCCCAACGCACTGGCAAGGGTGCCCCTCACTGTTCTCCGAGCATGAATTCGATTGTGGAATTCGAACTAAGTATCCCCTTCGACCGTAGATTTTCCAGTTTACCTCTGGACTTAGGACGGGAGAAAGTTGGTTTGCATTTCCGCTCCCTCCGCCAGCGCGTCTGTCCGCAGCGACGCCTGTCGGCCGCGGCGGCGGTGTCACTCCCCGGCAAGTCGCAGCGCGGCTCGCAACCTGCCCCCGGCCTGCTCGAGCAGCTCATTGGCTTTATCGACGCTACAGCCCTGCAGCAGCAGCATCGCGACCTTGATGCTTCCGCCGGCGCGCTCAAGTGCGTCATGGACCTCCGCCCTGCTGCGACCGCTCAATCGGCGCAGAATATTTTCGCTGCGCTCGACCAATTTGGCGTTGATCGCCTGCACGTCGACCATCAGACCCTCGTGCACGCGGCCGAGGCGGATCATGACGAGCGTCGAAAGCAGATTGAGCGTAACGCGTTGGGCGGTGCCTGCCTTCATTCGCGTGGAGCCCGCTATCGGTTCGGCGCCGGTATCGAGCCAGATCGGACAATCCGCCTCCTCGAGGATCGGCGTGGATCGATTGTTGGCAATGCCGACGGTGAGCGCGCCGCGCCGTTTGGAGTCGCGCATGCAGGCAAGCGTGAATGGTGTCGTACCGCTGGCGGCCACAGCGATGACCGCATCCGGCGGACCGATCCGGTACTGATGCACCAGCTGATCGGCCTGAGCGATCTCATCTTCCGCCCCTTCCGCGGATCGCAACAGAGCTTCTTTACCGCCGGCCATCAGGAGCAGTAGGCGGTCGGCCGGCCAGTTGAAGGTTGGAATAAGTTCAGCGCCGTCTTGCACGGCAAGCCGGCCCGATGTCCCGGCACCGACATAGATCAGCCTACCGTCGCCACGAAGGCGCGTTTCGACGGCGTCAGCTGCCCGCTCTATCGCGTTCAGGGCCGAGCGAACCGTGGCGACCGCCGCCATCTGGCTTTCAATCAGCGCGTGGAGGATGTCGGCCGGTTCCCAGAGGTCGATATGGGAATAGCGTGGACTGGCGCGCTCGGTTTCCATGACATCAAAAATCGGTCAGCGGATGATGGTGCTCCGCGAATCAAACTATATTGGCCTCAATTGGTTCTTACATAGTGGAAAGCCATTTTGCTCCAATTGGAGAGATCGGGCAGTGGACAAAAACCTGCTGCTTTTAGGCATAGACGGCGGCGGAACCCATTGCCGGGCGCGCCTGACCACGTTCGCGGGGCAAATCCTCGGCGAGGCTGTCACCGGACCTGCAAACCTGCGCCTCGGTCTGGGAACGAGCTTTTCGTCAGTGTTCGAAGCGGTCGGACAGTGTCTTGACCGAAGCAAATTGCCTCAAGCGACTTTGGGACGAACGGTGGCGTGCCTCGCTTTGGCGGGCGCCAGCGAGCCAAGGCACCTCGCCGCAGCGCAGGGGCAAAAGCACCCGTTCCACAAGACCGTCGTCACGACCGATGCGCACGCCGCTTGTATTGGCGCGCATGGCGAACGTGATGGCGGCATTATTGTCGCCGGCACGGGTACCGTGGGCTGGTCCATCGTCGACGGACAAACTTATCGCGTCGGCGGCTGGGGCCTGCCGCTGTCGGATGAAGGCAGCGGTGCCTGGCTCGGCGCGGAGGCGCTGCGCCGCGTGCTGTGGGCGTGGGATGGTCGCATACCATGGACACCTTTGCTGCGCTCCCTGTTTGCAAATTTCGACAATGACCCGCATGCCATCGTCGACTGGAGTGCGGCGGCCTCGCCGCGCGATTTCGGATCGCTGACGCAGGCGGTGGTCGACCACGCCACGCGGGGAGACGCTGTAGCGACCGAACTGATGCAGCTGGCCGCCGCTCATATCGATACGCTTGCGGCGCGGCTCGTCGCCAGTGGCGCCACGCGTCTGGTGTTGGTCGGTGGCTTTGGGCCATCGCTTAAGCCATGGCTCGCGGCAAACACACTGTCGCACTTGGTCGAGCCGGAAGGCGACGCATTGGATGGTGCGCTGCGGCTCGCCCGATCCGCCGCGGCATCGCTGGCGCGGGTTGCTTGATGACGCCGATTGCCGGTGGCATGGCAGGTGAATTGCGCGAGGCCGCCGCGGCGGTGCGGCGGCAGACACAAACGCTCGTTGAACCGCTCTCGGCCCTGACGAGGCGTCTCATTCGGCAGCGGCCAAGGGTCATCGTGACATGTGCCCGAGGCAGCTCCGCGCATGCGGCGACGTTTGCCAAGCACCTGTTTGAGCGGCATCTTGGCGTGCCGGTGGCGGCTGCCGCTCTCAACATCGCCAGCGTCTATCATCGCCCGCTCGATTTGCGCGATCAAATGCTGCTGGTCATCTCACAATCCGGCCGCAGCGATGACCTGATCGAAACCGCGGCCATGGCTCGTGCCGCGGGCGCTGTTACGGTCGCCATTGTCAATGATCTGACCAGTCCGTTGACGCAAACCGCCGAGATCGTCCTGCCGCTTGCCGCAGGTCCGGAGTTGAGCGTGGCCGCCACGAAAAGCTTCGTCGCCTCGCTCGCGGCATTGTTGCAGTTGGTCGCAACCTGGACCGGCGACGCGGCAATGGCCGCAGCCTGCGCGCGGTTGCCAAACCGACTTGAAGAAGCCGGTGAAGTCGACTGGAGCCAGGCGATTGAGCCATTAGCGCGCGCCACCAGCATGGTGGCGGTCGGCCGCGGCCCGACGCTTGCCATCGCGCGCGAGGCCGCTTTGAAGCTGAAAGAGACCTGCGAGCTCCATGCCGAGGCGTTCAGTGCCGCCGAATTTCGTCACGGCCCGATCGCACTCGTGTCCAGCGCCTATCCTATTCTCGCGTTGGCTCCGACCGACGAATCGGCGGCGGGCCTGGCGAAGCTCGCCGCCGACTTGCGGCGCAAAGGCGCCCGCGTGTTTGTCGCCGAGCCCGGCAGCGCGCAGCGCGGGCGACTGCCGGTACTCGCTTCCGATCATCCTGACGCTGATGCGATCTGCCTGATCCAGAGTTTCTATGCATTTCTGGTGCGGCTTGCGGCGCACCGCGGCACCGACGTTGATCGGCCGCAGCATTTGCAGAAAGTGACGCGCACACGATGAGTGCAAACCGGCACGCCGTCGCCGCGGGCCATGTCTTCGACGGCGAATATCTTCACGACGATGCTGCCGTGATCGTGGAGGCCGACCGCGTCGCGGCCGTCGTCCAACGCCGCGAAGTTCCTGCAGCGATGCCTGTCTGCGAGCTATCCGAACATGCTTGGCTGGCGCCGGGCTTCGTCGATATTCAGGTCAATGGCGGCGGCGACGTGCTGTTCAATGACGCGCCGACGCCGGACACTGTTCGAACCATTGTCGCCGCGCATCGCCGCTTCGGCACCACGGCATTGATGCCGACCTTGATCAGCGACACGCCGGCGAAGATGATAGCCGCGATTGCCGCGGTCGAGGCGCTCGTAGGCGTCGAGCCGGCCGTTATTGGTATTCATCTCGAAGGGCCGTTCCTGTCGCCCGAAAAAGCCGGCGTGCACGATGTGCGCGCCATTCGCCGGCCGACATCGGACGATCTCGCTTTGCTGACCGCCAGGCGGCCTGGTGTTACGCTCGTGACATTAGCGCCGGAGAATGTCCCGGAAGGGTTCATTGCCAAACTGACCGCGGCAGGTGTGCGCGTAGCGCTGGGTCATTCCATGGCGACCCATGCGCAGACATGCGCAGCGATGGCTGCGGGAATGACGGGCTTCACCCATCTCTTCAACGCCATGCGGCCGCTCGAAGCCCGCGAGCCTGGACCTATTGGGGCGGCGCTCGATTCTCGTGTCGCGTGGTACAGTCTCATCGTCGACGACATTCACGTCGCGCCCGCGTCACTGCGCCTTGCGCTCCGCGGCGCCGGCCGGCCCATTCTCGTCACCGACGCCATGCCGCCGGTCGGCGGCGCGCGGTCGTCTTTTGTCCTTAACGGCGAAGAGATTTTCGTCCGTAACGGACGCTGCGCACGGCAAGACGGCACGTTGGCTGGAGCCTGCCTCGATATGGCGACGGCAGTGCGCAATTGTGTCCGCTTGTTGCGCATTTCGCTGACCGACGCCCTGCGGTTGGCAAGTGCGCATCCGGCGAGCTTCCTCGGCCTTGGCGATAAACTCGGCCGTCTTGCTCCGGGATACCGCGCCGACATGGTCGAACTCGACAGCATGACAATTGAGGTTCGCCGTACCTGGGTCGCAGGCGCGGCGCAGGAGTGAGAGGCTCCCGGCACAGCTTCAGTCTGTGACAATCAACGCGTCCAGCGCAGTCGCTCCCTGTCCCTTGGCATGCACCGTCAGGGGATTGACGTCGATCTCGGTCAATGTCGGGACCGTCTGCATCAACCGACCGATCGCCATGACGGCCTGCACCACGGCGTCGACGTCGACGGGCGGTGCGCCGCGCACGCCGTTAAGGAGCTTGGCCGAGCGAAGCCTGCCGAGCGCTTCGCGAATCTGCTTTTCGTCAGCGTTGCTCGGCACCACCTGCACATCCGCCAACGCCTCGACCCAGATGCCGCCGAGCCCCAGCAGCAGGACCGTGCCCCAGCCGGGATCGCGTTTGGCGCCGACCATCAGCTCGACGCCCTCGGGCGACATTTTCTCGACCAGCATGCCTTCGATGCTGACATCGGGCGCGGCACGTTTGACGTTGCGCATCGTCATGTCCCAGGCCGCGCGCAGTGCAGCCTCATCGGCGAGATTGAGCGCGACACCGCCGGCTTCACTCTTATGCGACAGCGCCGCGGCCTGCGCCTTCAGCACCACCGGATAGCCGATCCGCTTGGCCACCGCCGCCGCTTCGTCCGTCGTGCGTGCGAGTTCGCCGTCGGGCACGCGAATGCCGGCCGCAGCTAATAGCTTCTTGCCGAGCCATTCCGCTTGAGTGCCCTTGCCGAGGTTGGGTAATCCCGCAAGTGGCGCAGCTGTAGCGACGACGCGCGTGCGGGCCAACGAGCGGCCATATTTGGTGTAGAGCGCAATCGCCCGCAGCATGCGGTCGGACGAGCGGGAATACACTGCCGGGCTTTCCTTCACCGCCTCATCCACGTCGGCGTCGAGTTGCCAGGTGTCGCCGAGCGCGACCAGCACCTTTGGCTTGGGCGAGTGCGCCATGCCCTCGTTGAAGGCCCGCACCGGGATCGCCGCGTTGATCGGAAATGAAATGAACAGCATTCCGACATTGGGATCGTCGATCAGTGCCTTGGTCACGACAGGAAGCATCGTCGGTACGAAACCGGCCGTGGTATCGAGCGGGTTGCCGTAGTTGCCGTAGGACGGCAGCGTTTCGCTGATCTTTTGCAACGTCGCCGGTGCGAGCTCGGGCAGCTCCAGGCCGATCTCCTCGGCGAAATCGTTGGTCAGGCCCACGTATGCGCCCGACGCGGTGAGGATGCCGGGCCCTTTGGTGGGCGGTGTCGGAAAGCGCTGCAGGATCGCGACCAGGTCCATCATCTCGTCCATGGTCGAAACCACCACCGCGCCGGCATCCTCGACCTGGGTTCGCATCGTGGCGAAGTCGCCGATCAGCGCGCCGGTGTGCGATTGCGCAGCTTTCCGGGCCTTGGCGCTGCGGCCGGCCTGCATCAATACGACCGGCTTCCCGGCTGCACGGGCGCGCCTTATTGCAGCAAGAAACGCCTGGGGACGCCTGATCTCCTCGCAGTAGAGCGCGATCACGCGGGTCGAGCGATCGTCGATCAGGAATTCGAGGAAGTCGGTGGTTTCGAGTCCGGCTTCGTTGCCGGTGGAGATCACGTAGGAGAGGGGAAGGCCGCGGCCGTCGGTGGCGCGCTGGAAATGGCCGAGCAAGCCGCCGCTTTGGCCGACGAAGGCGACGCCATCCTCGACGCCGCGCAGCGCTTCGCGCGCGTACAGCATGTGCAACATCATGCCGTCGACGTTGTTGGTGACGCCGAGGCAGTTTGGCCCGACAACGGCGAGTCCCGCAGCCCGCGCGGTAGAGGTGACGGCATCCTGGGTGGCGTAATCGCCGATCTCGGCAAAACCCGCGGCGAACACCATGGCAGAGCGGACCTTGCGGCGGGCGCAGGACTCCATTGCCTCGCGCACCGCAGCCGCCGGCAGCGTGAACACGGCGAGGTCGACGCCTTCCGGCAGCTCGTCGGGGCTCTTGAGCACCGGGCGGCCTTCGATGGGCTCCTCGGTGCGGCCGACAAGATAAATGTCGCCGGTGAAGTTGTTGATCTTCAGGCATTGCAGAATGACCTGGCCGGCGCTGCCCGCCCGCGTCGATATTCCGATGATTGCGACCGAGCGCGGCCGCAGGAATCTCGCGACCGCCTGCGGACCGCGGGCGTCTTGCGGTCCGCTCATGCGGCGTCCTTGTCCGGCTGCCACATCAACAGGTGCTCGCCGTTGGCGAGAGGATGCCAATACGGCTTGACCTTCATGCCGACTTTGAGTTCCTCGGCCGTGCAATTGACGACGTCGGCGATGACGTTGACGCCGACGTCGAGCGTGACGCTGGCGATGGCATAAGGCTCGGCGCCCTGGAAGGCCGGCGGCCCGCGATGCGCGATGGTGAAGGAGAAGACCGTGCCCTTGCCCGACACTTCGCGCCATTCGATGTCGCGGCGGCGGCCGGTGAAAATGCTCACCGGGCGAGGGAAGTGCTGGTATTTCTTCGCCGCCTTGCAGTACTGGATGACGAGTTTCTTTTGCTTCGTCGCCTCCCAGAACGGCATGCCGAAATCATAATGCTTGATGTCGCGCTTGACGCCGAGCGTATCGTTCAATGTCACAGCCATGATGCCCTCTATTGGTTCGGGACGAGCGCAAGCGCCGCGCTCGAGCCCCAGTTGCGTCCGTAATTGATCCAGCCGATGCCGGTCACCAGCGCGTTCTCGGTATCCTTGACCTGGCGCTGGCCGGCTTCGCCCATGAGCTGCCGCACCGCCTCGATCAGATTGTGCGACGAGCAAGCCGCCTGGCCGGCCGAGATCTGGCCGCCGCCGGTGTTCAGCGGCAGCGTCCCCTTGTAGGACAGGTCGGTGTCGCGGACGAACGCCATGCCTTCACCCGGCTTGCAGAAGCCGAACGCCTCGAACTGGATGACGATGGCGATGAGGAAATCATCGTACGGGTGGAACGAGCGGACGTCCTTGACGTTCAGGCCCGCCGCCGCGAGCGCCTTCTTGCCGGCGATCTCGTGGCCGCTGCGCGTCACGTCCACCAAATTCTCGCCGCCGAGGAAGTTGGTGCGCTCGGCATAGCCGATCGGGATGACGCATTTGTTCAGGCCCTTCTCCTTGGCGCGCTTGCGGCTGGTGACGATGACGCCGGCGGCGCCGTCGGCCAGCATCACGCAGTCGAGCAGCCGGATCGGATCGGCGATCATGCGCGAGTTCAGATAATCCTCGATCGTGATCGGCACGCGCAGCTCTTCGCAGGCGTTTTCGTTCATGATGGCGTGATTGCGCTGCGTCACCGCGAGCTTGCCCAGCGCGCGCAGGTCGACGCCGTATTTGGCATCGTAGCTCCGCTGCAACAGGCCGAAGGCGCCGGGCGGTCCCAACAGGCCATAAGGCTCCGTCCAATCGCGACGATAGTTGCGATCATTGCGGCCGTTGTGCTCGCGCACATGGGTGTCGGCGAAGAGGCACAGCGCGACCTCGCACATGCCGGCGTCGATGGCGGCGGCGGCGCGCGCCACGGCGCCCACCGCCGAGCAACCGCCGGTATGCACCTGCTCGCAGAAACCCACTTCGAGGCCGAGCATGTCGCAGGTGCTCTGCGCCCAGAACATGCTGGCGCCACCGGTGCCGGTGAGGCCGGACATCACCAGGGCGTCGATTTCGTTTTTCTCGAAACCGGTCTTGTCGAGGAGCGATTCGAGAATTTCGCCGCCCAACACCCAGACGTCACGATCGCTTTTTTTCATCACCTTGGTTTCGGCGTAGGCCACGATCGCGTTATCGCGCAAGCTCATATCCACTCTCCTTGAACGTCTGTTCCGCGCTTATTCCGGCATGCGCACGCGTGGCGCGGTCTTGTCGAGGAATTGATTCAGCCGTGCGATCGATTCCGGGCTGCGGGTGTATTCCGCCACCATGCGCTCGAAGAACAGGCCGTCGTCGTAGGACATATCCTGAAGCCGCGGCAGGCTGTTGGTGATGGCGAAATTCGACAGCGGCGCGTTCTTGCAGATTTTCGAGGCGAGCTCCTTCGCCTTCGCCATCGCCTGTCCCTTCGGGACGATATATTGCACGATGCCGTAGCGCTCGGCCTCATCGGGCTTGAGCACGCGGCCGGTGAGCATCATGTCCTGCATGCGGGCGAACCCCAAAAGCCGCGCCACGCGCACCGAGCCGCCGCCGCCGATGAAAATTCCGCGCGTGCCCTCGGGCAGGCCGAAGAACGCGGTTTCGTCGGCGACCCGGATATGCGCGGCGGCCGCGGTTTCGAGCCCGCCGCCGAGCGTTGCGCCGTGCAGCGCCGCGATGAACGGGATATTGCCGCGCGCCATCGCCTCGAAATAGGTGTTGCGATTGAACGGGAACGGCAGCCGCTGCGAGCGCCCGTTCTTCCAATTCTCCGCGGCCCAGCGCAGGTCGAGCCCGGCGCAGAAATTGTCGCCATGACCGAAGATGATGCCGCATTTAGCTTCTTCGCCGGCACGCTCGATGGCGTCGCGCAATTGCTTCATCACGGTCGGATTGAAGCAGTTGCGCTTGTCGGGGCGGTTCAACCCGACAAGGGCGATCTCGCCCTCGAGTTCATAGGTGACGGTTTGTTCTTCGCTCATGGCTGCTCCTGGTTCAACGGGGCAAATCATTTCCCCGCCGCGCGACGACGTTTGGCTGGATGGCGCTGGTGCAAGGATATCGGGTGCGGCCTGGCTGGCAAATCCCGCCCTACGCCGTGAGGTCGGCGATTTTGGCATAGCGGCGCCGTTGCGCAGCGGCGTTGCCGAACAGCGACGACAGCAGCAAGGCCCGCTTGAGATAGAGGCCGATGTCGTGCTCGTCGGTAAAGCCGATCGCGCCGTGCAGCTGGATGCAGGTCTCGACGACGACCATGGCATCTTCCGACGCCTTGGCTTTGACGGCCGCAGCCAGCGCCGGATCGATGCGATAGGGGTCGTCGTTGGCTGCGACCTGATAGAGCAGCGAGCGCGTCGTCTCGGTCCGGATATAGATGTTGACCGCCTGATGCTGCAGTGCCTGAAAGCTGCCGATGGGCTTGCCGAACTGCTTGCGGACGCGCAGGTAGTCGAAAGTGATCTCTTGCGCCTTCTCCATCACGCCCAGCAGTTCGGCCGACAGGGCGATCAGCGCAAGATCGGTGAGTGCTTCGACCGCACTGCGCGACGATTGGCGCGACGGGATGAGATCGGCGGGCGCATCCTTTAGCTCGAGGGTTGCAAGCTTGCGGCCGTCCACCGTCTGCGTTGTCGTTAGGCTGCTCCCGGGAGCATGACGGGCCACATAGTAAAGCGAAGTCCCGTCTCGCCCGCCGGCGCTGACCAGGAAGCCATCGGCGCCGTCGGCGCAAACGAAGGTTTTGGTCCCGGTCAGGCGCAGCGAGCCGTCCGCTTGCGCCGCTCGGGTGCGCGGCTCGAGCAGATCGTCGCCGTGCGCGTTCTCCTGCAGCGCCGGCACGACCAGGGCCGAGCCGGTCATGGCTTTTTTCAGCATCGGATGCGGGGCATGACCTTGCGCGAGCGCGGCCGCCGAGATCGCTGCGAGCCCGATCGGCTCGCAGACGAGCCCGCGTCCGGCCTGTTCAAGCACCAGTGCGAGTTCAGTGAGGCCAAGACCGAGACCATCGGCGGCAGGCGGAACGAGGATGCCGAGCCAGCCAAGCTCGCCGGCTTGTCGCAGCCGCTCGGGCGCAAAACCCGGATCGCGTTGGCGCAACCCGCGCGCGACTTTCGGACCGGCCGCGGCGCTGAACTTCGCGGCGCTGTCGCGCAACAAAATCTGCTCTGATGTCAGATGAAGGTCCATGACGTCTACGGTGCCAACACTCTCAATTCGGCAGCTTGAGGACGCGGCGGGCCACTATGTTGCGCTGGATCTCCGAGGAGCCGCCATAAATCGTCGCGCGCCGCACCTGAAGGAAAGGTGCCGACACGTCGACCGTGCCGAACTCGGTCGCGATCGGCTTCTCCGCGGTTGCGTGGCTGCCCGCGGCTTCGATCAACAGGTCATTGAGCGACTGCAGAAGCTCGGAGCCGAAAATCTTGATGATCGACGATTCCGGCCCGGGACTCTGCTTTTGATTGGCAAGCTCCACCGCATGACTGAACAGCGCCGAGAGCGCCGTGACGTTGATGCTGGCCGCCGCAAGGCGGTCCTGGAAAGCGCGATCCGCCATGACGCCGGAGGCGCGCGCCATTGTCTTGATGCGATCAAGCGCCATCAATGCGTATTGCGGATTTGAGGTCCCGATGCGCTCGTGGCCCAACAGCGCGTTGGCGATGCGCCAGCCGTCGTTGAGTTTGCCTATCAAATTTTCGGCGGGCACGATGACGTTATCGAAAAACACTTCACTGAACTCGTCGTCGCCCGCGATGGTCTTGATCGGCCTGATCGTGATGCCGGGGCTGTGCAGATCGATCAGCAGGAAACTGATGCCGGCGTGCCGCGGCTGCGCCTGCGGATCGGTGCGCACCAATGCGAACATCCAGTCCGAATAATGCCCCCATGTGGTCCATATTTTTTGTCCCTGGACGACGAAATGATCGCCTTCGAGGGTTGCCCGGGTGGCGAGGCTGGCGAGATCGGAGCCGGCGCCGGGCTCGGAATAGCCCTGCGCCCAGATCACCGAACCGGCCAGGATAGGCGGCAGATGCCGCGCCTTCTGCGCCTCGGTGGCAAATTCGATCAGGATCGGGCCGATGTGATTGAGCCCCTGAGACGGCAGCTGCGGCGCGCCGACCCGCGCCAGCTCCTCGGTCATGATGATCTGCTCGTTCAGCGTCGCGCCCATGCCGCCGTGCTCTTTTGGCCAGTGCGGCGCGATCCAGCCTTGGCGTGACAGCGTCCGATACCACGGCATCAGCTCCGCGGGCGGCGGCCGCGCCGTGCGCCCGCACAATGCGGCCGGCAGATTGGCCTCCAGCCAGGTCCGCACGGTCATGCGGAATTCGGCTTCGGCGGGCGTGTCACGACGGAATTGGGTCATGGAATTTCGGTGTTGACGCGAACTAAAAATTCAACGCGCGGCCCGGGCGGCCGCCCTTCGATTGTGCAGTGTCATTCCATCTTGATGTTCGCCGCTTTCACGACTGCGCTCCATTGCGCGCGCTCCGCGGCGAGCATCTTGTCGAGATCCTGCGGGGTGCCGATCTTGATCTCGGCGCCGAGCGCGTCGAGGCGCGCCCGGGTTTCGGGTGCGGCGAGCGCCTGGCGGAAGGCGCTGTTGAGCTTGCCGATGATGTCGGGCGGCGTTGCAGCGGGCGCTACCACTGCCAACCAAAACGGCGACTGCAGCTTGGGAAAGCCCGCCTCGACCACGGTCGGCACGTCGGGCAGTTTCGGATGGCGCACTTTTCCGGCAATCGCGATCGGGCGCAGCTTGCCGGCCTCGATATAGGGCAGGCTGGTGGTGCTGGGATCGGCGATGATGTTCACCTCGTTGGCCAGAATGGCGTTGAGCAAGGGCCCGGTCCCGCGATAGGGCACGTTCAAAATGTTGACGCCGGCGTCGAGCTTGAACATTTCGGCGAGCAGATGCGGGGCGGTGCCGAAACCCTGGGAGCCCCAGCGCACCTTGCCCGGATTGGCCTTGGCGTAGGCCACGACCTCGGCCATTGATTTGACCGGCAGGTCCGGGTGAACCGAGATGATCAGCGGCGTCTCGATCAATTGGCAGACCGAGGCAAAGACCTTGACCGGATCGTAGCCGATGTCGGGATTCACGGCGGGGCCGGTGGTCAGCGCTCCGCCCGGAGTGAGCAGGAGCGTATAGCCGTCCGGATCGGCGGCCGCGACGAACTTGCCGCCGATGCCGCCGCCGGCACCGCCGCGGTTTTCGATGACGATGCTCTGGCCGAGCACCGTTCCGAGCCGCTCGGAGATGATGCGTGCCATACCGTCGCTCGGTCCGCCCGGCGGGAAGGGGACGATGATCTTGATCGGTTCTTTGCCGGGATAGGCTTGCGCGTGGGCAATGTTGCCGCCGTGGAATAGCCATCCGGCGCACAGCAACGCGGCGAGCAGGGCCCTTAGCATCTTCGCCTCCCGGTTCGTCCGACTGTGCGGACGTTCATTGCATTCTATGCCGGAATTCCCCGCGCCAGCCATGGGGTCTATGTGACGGCGTTCCGCCGGCCTTCGTGCTGACGCTCCTGCCAAGCGAATTTTGCCGGCCCTGCGAAACAAAAAAGGCTCGGGCTCGTTCTCCCCAGAACATCCAAACAGGGAGCGTGCCCCGATGTGTGATTACAGCCTTTCCAATGTGCGTTCGCGACCGGCACAGGTCGGCGACAAGCTGACCACCCGCGATTTTGGCACCGGCACACGGGGTTTTGGCGACGCGCAGGATGCGGGCTTGGCGGTGTGCATTCTGCCGGGCACCGAACTGTCCTTTGCCGAGGACATCCGGTGCGTTTCGACCGGGCTTCTGCCGTGGCGGGCCAAGGCGATCAATCACCGGACGGCGATCTTCCGCCAGGTCAACAAGGGCAGGCTGGCCGCCCATCACGATGCGGTCGAATTTCCCGACGGCCGGACCGCCCTGCTGACGCTGCTGTGCGAAGGCCAGCAGGCGACGGTCCTGCAGCTGCCGGTCCAGGCCAAGACCCCCGAAGAGGCGACCAAGCAGCAACGGACGACCTACGCCGGCTGACCGCCCGGCCGGCGATAGGGAAGGGTCGCCTCAGCAGCCCCCCCGGCTACGGGGGCTGCCGCCCTTGGCCCTTTCGAAAGCCCGTAAGAAAATTTTCCACCCAATCACGTTTTGGCAGGAACCTTCGCCTTTTGACCGCGTTTGGGGTCATGGCAGAGAAGGTGAGCCCGCGTGAGGGGGAATCCACGTCGGCATAGGAACTTAGAGCGGCCGGATCATATCCGGTTGCTTTCGCGCGCTTTGGAAACAATCCGCCACGGCTGGGTTCCGGCCGGGCTGGTCCCAGCTTGTGCCGGTGCGACGCCGAGTTCCATAGTGCCGACCTGCCCGGATCCGCTCTATCCTGGCTTCAACGACCGCTCTTAGCGGGCCTCGGAGACTTTCATGCAGACGCCTGACGAAGTGCTGGACCCCGCCGCCGCCAATGGCTCATCGGCTCCTCAAACAATCCCCCATCCCGCCGAGACCGGCCTCAATGGCGACGCCCATGGGCTGACCGAACTGCTGCATGCGCTCCAGGCCATGCGGGTCGGCGACTTCTCGGTGCGCATGGCCGGCGACCGCGTCGGCATCATGGGCAAGATCGCCGATACCTTTAACGAGATCGTCGCCACCAACCAGCGCATGGCCAAGCAGGTCGAGCGGGTCGGCCAGGTCGTCGGCCGCGAAGGCAAGACCCGCCAGCGCGTCCGTCTCGGCCTGTCCGACGGCGCCTGGGGCGAGATGGAGGCCAGCGTCAATTCGCTGATCGACGATCTGCTCTGGCCGACCACGGAAGTCACCCGCGCCATCGCCGCCGTCGCCCAGGGCGACCTTTTGCGCACAGTCAGCCTCGACGTCGACGGCCGGCCGTTGAAGGGCGAGTTTCTGCGCTCCGCCGAGATCGTCAATACGATGATCAAGCAGCTCAACGTGTTCACCTCGGAAGTGACGCGCGTCGCTCGCGAGGTCGGCACCGAAGGCAAGCTTGGCGGCCAGGCCCAGGTCGGCGGCGTGACCGGCGTGTGGAAGGACCTCACCGAGAGCGTCAACTCGATGGCGTCGAACCTCACCGCGCAAGTGCGCAACATCGCCGAGGTGACCATCGCGGTGGCCAACGGCGACTTGTCGAAGAAGATCACCGTCGACGTGCGCGGCGAAATTCTACAGCTCAAGGAAGCCATCAACACGATGGTGGATCAGTTGCGCTCGTTCGCCTCGGAAGTGACCCGCGTGGCGCGCGAGGTCGGCACCGATGGCAAGCTCGGCGGCCAGGCCATCGTGCCCGGCGTCGCCGGCACCTGGAAGGACTTGACCGACTCGGTGAACGCCATGTGCGGCAACCTCACCGACCAGGTCCGCAACATTGCGCATGTCACCACCGCCGTGGCGCGCGGCGACCTGTCGCGCAAGATCACGGTCGACGTGCGCGGCGAAATTCTGGAGCTCAAAGACACCATCAACACCATGGTGGACCAGCTCAACGGCTTTGCTTCGGAAGTCACCCGCGTCGCGCGTGAGGTCGGCACCGAAGGCAAGCTCGGCGGCCAGGCGCAAGTGCCCGGCGTCGCCGGCACCTGGAAGGACTTGACCGACAGCGTCAACTTCATGGCCGGCAACCTGACCGCGCAAGTGCGCAACATCGCCGACGTTGCCACGGCCATCGCCGGCGGCGACTTGTCGAAGAAGATCACGGTGAACGTGTCGGGCGAGATCCTGCAGCTCAAAGAGACCATCAACACGATGGTCGATCAGCTCAATGCCTTCGCCGGCGAAGTGACGCGCGTGGCGCGCGAGGTCGGCACCGACGGCCGGCTCGGCGGCCAGGCCAACGTGCTCGGCGTTGCCGGCACCTGGAAGGATTTGACCGACTCGGTCAACTCGATGGCGTCGAATCTGACGGCGCAAGTGCGCAACATCGCCGAAGTCGCGACCTCGATCGCCTCGGGCGACTTGTCGAAGAAGATCACCGTCGACGTGCGCGGCGAAATTCTGGAGCTCAAAGACACCATCAACACCATGGTGGACCAGCTCAACGCCTTTGCCGGCGAGGTGACGCGCGTCGCCCGCGAGGTCGGCACCGAAGGCAAGCTCGGCGGCCAGGCCATGGTGCGCGGCGTCGCCGGCACCTGGAAGGATTTGACCGACAGCGTGAACTCGATGGCGTCGAACTTGACCGGTCAGGTCCGCAACATCGCCGAGGTCGCCACCGCCGTGGCGCGCGGCGACCTGTCGCGCAAGATCACGGTCGACGTGCGCGGCGAAATTCTGGAGCTCAAAGACACCCTCAATACGATGGTGGACCAGCTCAACGCGTTTGCCGCCGAAGTGACGCGCGTGGCACGCGAGGTCGGCACCGAAGGCAAGCTCGGCGGCCAGGCCCAGGTGCCCGGCGTCGGCGGCACCTGGAAGGACTTGACCGACTCGGTCAACTCCATGGCCGGCAATCTGACGGCGCAGGTCCGCAACATCGCCGAGGTGGCGACCGCTATCGCCGGCGGCGACCTGTCCCGCAAGATCACCGTCGACGTGCGCGGCGAAATCCTTCAGCTGAAGGAAACGCTCAACACCATGGTGGACCAGCTCAACCGCTTCGCCGGCGAGGTGACGCGCGTGGCGCGCGAGGTCGGCACCGAAGGCCGTCTCGGCGGTCAGGCCAACGTGCCGGGCGTCGCCGGCACCTGGAAGGACTTGACCGACTCGGTCAATTCCATGGCCGGCAATTTGACCGCTCAGGTCCGCAACATCGCCGAGGTGACCACCGCGGTGGCGCGCGGCGACCTGTCGCGCAAGATCACCGTCGACGTGAAGGGCGAAATTCTCGAGCTGAAAAACACCATCAATACGATGGCCGATCAGCTCAACGCGTTTGCGTCGGAAGTCACCCGCGTCGCCCGCGAGGTCGGCACCGAAGGCAAGCTCGGCGGCCAGGCACAAGTGCCCGGCGTCGCCGGCACCTGGAAGGACTTGACCGACAACGTCAACTTCATGGCGTCGAACCTCACGGCGCAAGTGCGCAACATCGCCGAGGTGGCAACGGCCATCGCCGGCGGCGACCTGTCGAAAAAGATCACGGTCGACGTGCGCGGCGAGATGCTGCTGCTGAAAGACACGCTCAATACCATGGTCGAGCAGCTACGCTCGTTCGCCGCCGAAGTGACGCGCGTCGCGCGCGAAGTCGGCGCCGACGGCCGGCTCGGCGGTCAGGCCGTGGTGCCCGGCGTCGCCGGCACCTGGAAGGACTTGACCGACAACGTCAACCTGCTCGCCGCAAACCTCACCACGCAAGTGCGCAACATCGCCGAGGTGACCACCGCGGTGGCGCGCGGCGACCTGTCGCGCAAGATCACCGTGGACGTGAAGGGCGAAATTCTCGAGCTGAAAAACACCATCAACACCATGGTGGACCAGCTCAACGGCTTTGCCTCGGAAGTCACCCGCGTCGCCCGCGAAGTCGGCACCGAAGGCCTGCTCGGCGGCCAGGCGCAAGTGCCCGGCGTCGCCGGCACCTGGAAGGACTTGACCGACACCGTCAACGTCATGGCCGCCAACCTCACGGAACAGGTGCGCGGCATCGTGAAAGTGGTGACCGCGGTCGCCAACGGCGATCTCAAGCAAAACCTCGCGGTGAAATCGAAAGGCGAGGTGGCGGCTTTGGCCGAGACCATCAACAACATGACCGATACGCTCGCGACCTTCGCCGATCAGGTGACGACGGTGGCGCGCGAGGTCGGCGTCGAAGGCCGTCTCGGCGGCCAGGCCAACGTGCCGGGCGCCGCCGGCACCTGGAAGGACTTGACCGGCAACGTCAATCTGTTGGCCGCCAACCTCACCACTCAGGTGCGCGCCATCGCCGAGGTGGCGACCGCGGTGACCAAGGGCGACTTGACCCGCTCGATCCAGGTCGAGGCGCGCGGCGAAGTGGCCGAGCTGAAAGACAACATCAATACGATGATCGACAATCTGCGGCTCACCACCGACCGCAACACCGAGCAGGATTGGCTAAAGACCAACCTCGCCAAATTCACCAACATGCTGCAAGGCCAGCGCGACCTGGCCACGGTCGGCCGGCTCTTGCTGTCCGAATTGACGCCGCTGGTGAACGCGCACCAGGGCGTCATCTACCAGATGGGCAGTGAGGAGGCGCAGAGGCTGTCGCTGCTGTCGGCCTATGCCGACGACGGCGCCAACGGCCATCGGCAGAGCTTGCGGCTGGGCGAAGGTCTGATCGGCCAATGCGCGGTCGACAAGCGGCGCATGCTGATCACCGAAATGCCGGAGACCGCGGTGCCGATCTCTTCGGCTTTGTTCAAGGTGCCGCCGCGTAACAATATCGTGTTGCCGGTGCTGTTCGAGAATCAGGTCAAGGCGGTGATCGAGCTCGCCTCGATCAACGAATTCACCGCCCTGCAGACCATATTCCTCGAACAGTTGACCACCTCGATCGGCATCGTGCTCAATTCGATCGAGGCGACGATGCAGACCGAAGGCCTGCTCAAGCAATCGCAGCAGCTCGCCGGCGAATTGCAGGCGCAGCAGCGCGAATTGCAGCAGACCAACGAGCAGCTCGAGCAGAAGGCGCAGCAGCTCGCCGAGCGCAACGTCGAAGTCGAGCGCAAGAACCAGGAAATCGAGCAGGCCCGCCGCGCGCTGGAGGAAAAGGCGACCGAGCTGGCGCTGACCTCGAAGTACAAGTCGGAGTTCCTGGCCAACATGTCGCACGAATTGCGCACGCCGCTCAATTCGATCCTGATTCTTGGCCAGCAGCTCACCGACAATCCGGAAGGCAACCTGTCGGGCAAGCAGGTCGAATTCGCCCGCACCATTCACGGCGCCGGCACCGACCTGCTCAACCTCATCAGCGACATTCTCGATCTGTCCAAGATCGAGTCCGGCACCGTGACGGTCGATGCCGAGGAGGTGTTCTTCTCGAACCTCGTCGACATGATGGCGCGGCCGTTCCGCCACGAGGCGGATACCCGCCAGCTGTCGTTCGAGGTCCACGTCGACCCCAATCTCGGCCGCAGCATCACCACCGACACCAAGCGGCTGCAGCAGGTGCTCAAGAACCTGCTGTCGAACGCGTTCAAGTTCACCGCCCAAGGCGGCGTGCGCCTCAATGTCTCCGCCGCGCTCGGCGGCTGGAGCGCCGAGCATCCGGTGCTCAGCCAGGCGCCGACGGTGGTGGCGTTCGAGGTCAGCGATACCGGCATCGGTATTCCGCTGGAAAAGCAGAAGATCATCTTCGAGGCATTCCAGCAGGCCGACGCTTCGACCAGCCGCAAATACGGCGGCACCGGCCTCGGCCTTGCCATAAGCCGCGAACTGGCGAGCCTTTTGGGCGGCGAAATCCATCTGCGTTCGACGCCGAATGCCGGATCGACGTTCACGCTCTATCTGCCGGTCAAATATGTCGGCCCGACCGCGACCGTGCATGCCGCGGCCGCGGCGGCGGTGCCCGCGATCCAACACGCCGGGCCGCATCTGGCGCCGGAGCGGACCATCGAGCCGATCCCGGACGATCGCATGGACATCCAGCCGGGCGACGCCATCCTCCTCATCGTCGAGGACGATCCGCATTACGCCCGCATCCTGATCGATCTCGCCCGCGACAAGGGCTTCAAGGCGCTCTTGGCGATGCGCGGCGACGACGCGCTCAATCTCGCCAAGCAGTATCAGCCGACCGCGGTGTCGCTCGACGTGTTCCTGCCCGACATGCTGGGCTGGAACGTGCTCAGCCAGCTCAAGCAGAACTCGCTGACCCGGCACATCCCGGTGCAGATCGTCACCCTGGACGAGGACCGCCAGCATGGCCTCGCCCGCGGCGCTTTCTCGTTCGTGACCAAGCCGACGACGCGGGAGGGCATCGCCGACGCGCTGTCGCGGATCAAGGAGTTCTCGCAGCCGCGCCGCAAGCGGCTCCTGGTGGTCGAGGACAACAAGGCCGAGCAGATGAGCATCCGCGAACTGCTCGGCCACGACGACATCGAGATCGTCAATGCCGGCACCGGCGACGAGGCGCTGGCGAGCTTGCGCAACGGGCCGTGCGATTGCGTGGTGCTCGATCTGCGGCTGCCCGACATGTCGGGCTTCGAGGTTCTGGAGCGCATGCGCGCCGACGATGCGCTGACCGACGTTCCGGTCGTGGTCTTCACCGGCCGCGAATTGTCGGCCGAGGAGGACGCGCAGCTGCACACCATGGCGCGCAGCATCGTGGTCAAGGGCGTGGAATCGCCCGAGCGGCTACTGAACGAGACCGCGCTGTTCCTGCATCGCGTCATCACCGACCTGCCGGCCGAGAAGCAGCAGATGCTGGAGCGGCTCAATTCCTCCGACGAGGATCTGGTCGGCCGCACCGTGCTGCTCGTCGACGACGACGCGCGCAACATCTTCGCGCTGTCGAGCGTCTTGGAGCGGCGCGGCATGAACGTGCTCACCGCCACCACCGGCAACGAGGCGATCGAGCTGATCGAAAAGACGCCGTCGCTCGCCATCGTGCTGATGGACATCATGATGCCGGAAATGGACGGCTATCAGACCATGGAGAAGATCCGCCAGAACCGCGCCTATCGCCGCCTGCCGATCATCGCGCTCACCGCCAAGGCGATGAAGGGCGACCGCGAGAAATGCCTGGAGGCCGGCGCCTCGGATTATCTGGCCAAGCCCGTCAACACCGAACAGCTGTTGTCCGCGCTGCGGATGTGGCTGCACCGCTAAGGCCGCATCATGAACGAGAAAGTCAACGTCCTCCTGGTCGACGATCAGCCCGACAAGCTGCTCGCCTACGAGGTCATTCTCCACGAGCTGAACGAGAACCTGGTCAAGACCTCGTCGGCGCGCGAGGCCTTGCAGTTCCTGCTCAAGAACGACGTTGCCGTTATTCTCATCGACGTCTGCATGCCGGAGCTCGACGGCTTCCAGCTCGCCGCCATGCTGCGCGAGCATCCGCGCTTCAGCGAGACCGCGATCATCTTCATCTCGGCGATCCACCTGACCGACGTCGACCGGCTGCGCGGCTATGCCATGGGCGCGGTGGATTACGTGCCGGTGCCGGTCATTCCCGACGTGCTGCGTGCCAAGGTCAAAGTCTTCGTCGAGCTTTACCGCAAGACGCGCGAGCTCGAGCAGTTGAACCTGAAACTCGAGCGCCATGTCGCCGAGCGCACGGCCGAGCTCGAAGCCTCGAACGTGCGGCTCGTGCAAAGCGAGCAGGGCCGCAGCCTGGCGCTGGCGGCGGGCCAGATGGGCTCGTGGGAATGGGACATCGCGGCCAATCGCGGGTCGTGGGACGAAGGCCAGTACCGCATCTTCGGCGTCGAGCCCGAAACCTTTCAGATCTCGACGGACAACATCCGCAAGCTCCTGCATCACGACGACTGGGAGCCGCTGCGGCAGGTGGTCTTGCGCATGGCCAAGGGCGAGCGCACGCAGCAGGTCGAATTCCGCGTGCGCCGTCCCAATGGCGAATTGCGCTGGTGCACCGGCACGGCGGCGGCGAGCCTCGATGCCGCCGGCAACGTGGCGCGGATCAGCGGCGTCACCATCGACGTCACCGATCGCAAGGAGGCCGAAGAGCGCCAGGTGCTGCTGGCGCGCGAGGTCGATCACCGCGCCCGCAATGCACTCGCCATCATCCAGTCGATCATCCGCCTGACGCGCGCCAAAAGCGTCGACGACTACGTCGCCACCGTCGAGGGCCGTATCAAGGCCTTGGCGCTGGCGCACACCTTGCTGTCGGATTCGCGCTGGCACGGCGCCGATCTCGGCACTTTGGTGACCGAGGAATTCGCGCCCTATCGCACCGGCAACAAGGTCGAGTTCAAGGGTCCGAACGTCTCGCTGTCGCCTGCGACCGCGCAAGGCATCGCGCTGGCGCTGCACGAGCTCGCCACCAATGCGGCCAAGCACGGCGCGCTGTCCTCGCTCAAGGGCAAGGTCAGCCTGACCTGGCAATTGCAGTCCGACGTCTTGACGCTGCACTGGATGGAGAACGGCGGACCGCCGATCAAGACGCCGTCGGCGCGCAGTTTCGGCCTCAAAGTCATCAAGGCCAGCATCGAGCAACAGCTCGGCGGCCGGGCGACGTTCGACTGGAATCCGAAAGGGCTGCGCTGCGACCTGTCGATCGCGCTGCGGGAGGCGGCAGAATCCCGACCACCCGACCCCGCGCCTCAGGCCCATGGCGGCAACGGCGCGGCCATCGCACTGAACAAGATCGACAAACCGCGCGTGCTGGTGGTCGAGGATGAGGCGCTGGTCGGCATCATGATCCAGGAATGCCTGACCGAATTCGGCTTCCAGATCGTCGGTCCGGTGTGCACGGCATCCGACGCCTTGCAGGCCGCCAAGGACGGCAACTTCGATGCCGCCATCCTCGATATCAATCTCGGCGACGGCATGGTCTACCAGGTGGCCGAAATCCTGGCGCGACGCCAGGTGCCGTTCGTCTTCGTCACCGGCTACGACGCCGACAGCGTCGACAGCCGCTTTCGCGAAATCCCGGTGCTGCAGAAGCCCGTCGAGCGGGAAATGCTGCAAAAACTGTTTGCCCAGGGCGCAAACCACGCCATGGCCGGCTTGGCGCGCGACGACAATCGCGTCCGCGCCTGAATTGCGCGCCGCCGGGTTGGCGAGTCTTCGGCGTCTTACTGCAGCACGCGCACGACCGGTGTGATCGACAGGTCGTTGGCGGCGGTCTGGATGGCGATGAGCTGCGCCAACAGGCCGAAAATCTGCTTCGTCGTCGCGGCATCCTCCGGCACGCAATAGTCGCCGTCGACGAACCAGGTGTGCACGAAGCATTGGCCGTCCATGTTCTGCACGACCCTCAACAGCAGCTCGTTATGCACCGTCTCAAGCCGGGGCGATAGCTGCGCGTATGGACGGTCGGGAGGAATAAACGCGTATGACGCCGGCGGGATGTGCTCACGTTCGACTTTCATCAGTGCGCCGAGGAATTTGAAAACGCCATAGGCGGACCGTGGCACGATGGTGAAGTCGGTGGTGCCGAGTTTGAGGGGCAGCGTGTCGGGCTGCGGCCCGGCGAACTGCTCCTGGTCCCAATCCTCACGACATATCAATTGCCTGTTGCGGTAGAGCAGCTGGATTGGCACATCCAGATTTCGCCGACTGGTCTGCAATACAAAGGCTTCTCTCGGCAGCGTGGCCGCCGCCTGCTCGCCAAGAATACGGTCGAGGCAAAAACGCGCATAGGCGGTTGTCGTGGGTTTGCCGGTCGAGCCGCTCTTCTCCGGGCCGCCACCCCCGCCACCCCCGCCGCCACCCGAGGACGGGCTTTGCACCGTCCGCTCTTCGACGGTCAGCCCGGCAAGCGTCGCGCTGTGGACCCAATCGATAAAGCATCGATGTAGCGGGTCTTCCCTGGAGCAGCCAAAGTCATCCGGCGGATCGTAGTGATAACCGTAGCGGTCGTCGCCCTTTTTGAGCTGAAACGAGTCGGTAAACAGCCAAAACAGGAGTTCGCGCGGGTAGCCCTGACGGATGAAATAATTCAGCGTCTGCAGGTCGATCGGCTTGAGGAAGCCCTGATAGAAGGCGCTGGTTTCCTGGGTCGAGACGTTGAAATTCGTGCTGACCGCGGTGGTGTTGGCGGCCGTCGTATTGCCGAAGATGACGTCACGACCGGGGGTGAATCCCGGCGTTAGCGAAGGACCTGACGCGACGCGGGCGCTGGGACCGAGCAGGAACGACGGCAGAGCGAACGACGTCGTATTGGTCAGCGACGGCGTGACGTTGGCGACGGTGACGAAGCTCAACGGATAATCGTGGCTGGCGCGCACGAGATTGAGGAAGATCGATTCATTGCGCGCCTTTGCCAGGCTGCGGGCGACCGTGTCGTATCGATTGTCGACCGGATCGACGACGGCGCAGGCGCCCAGTGCGCCGGCAAGCAACGCTCCGACAAGCAACACACGCCACCACATCGCCGTCTCCCAGCTCATCTGCGGGTCTTTCCCGACATTCTGTCCATGCGCGCGCCCCCGAAATTCTGCCTAGAACCTGTAGCTCAAGCCGGTGCGCACCAACGCGAAATAGACCGACGAGAAACCTGCGGCGATGGATGCCGGCGCCGTTGCCGCGGCGACCGCGGTCGCGGTTGCCGTCACCGTCGGCGAGCTCAAGTGCACGTAGAGAAGCTCGGCCCGGACTATCAGGTTGCTGGTGACCGCGTAGTCTGCGCCGGCCCCGGCACTCCAGCCGAGCAGGGTTTGCGATGCCGCGCCGGCAAAGCAGGCCGTGCCGAGGGTGCAGGAATACGAGAAGCCGCCCGCAGTCAGGCTCTTGGTGGCGGTGCCAGGCACGCTGAGCGTTTCGCGCACCTGTCCAAAAGCAAAGCCGCCGGTGCCGTAAAGCACGAGCGGCGGCGTCAGCACGACGCCGGCCCGCGCCCGAACCGTGCCGAACGATTCGACGCTCTGGCTGGCGACCATGTTGGTAAAGCCGACATTGCCGAGCCGGAACGTCGAAGTCACCGAGCCGTCGAGATTGGACCACTGGTAATCGGCCTCGGCGCCCACCAGCCAATGGGAATTGACCTGCCAGTTGAAGCCGACTTGGCCGCCCGCCACGGCGCCGTCGCGGCGAAAATTCACCCCATTGATGCATTGGCCCTTCGGCGCGCCGCCGCCGCCGCAGGTGCCGGCCAGCGCAGCGGGATCATTGGCCGCAAAGGGGACCGAAGAATTACCCCAGGCGAAGCCGCCATTGATGCCGACGTAAAAGCCGGTCCAGGCCAGATACGGCACTCTGCTGGAGGTAATGAATTGCGAGGGCGGGACCGCCAATTCCTCGGCCGTCGCGCCGGCCATGCCGAACGCAAGCAATGCGGCGATACACGCAATACTCTTTTTCACGACGCCCTGCCGATACAACGAGGAACCCATGTATCGGATACGCAGAACCGGATAACCGGATTTACGCAGCCCACCCCGAAACAAGCGTAGCATGGACGCTCCGCAGGAAAAGACGGCGCTCCGCAGAATCCAAAATTCTGTGATAACTTTGCCACGCTGAAATTGCTTGACCGGACGCCGCGGCGAACCGCCGGCGGCTGCCGGCGCAACGGCCGCGCCGCGATCAGACAAGGCAACGGATTTGTCCGGCCGGATTGCGAAGAGCGCGGCGGCGTCAGCCGGTCAGGTGCTCTATCTTGACTTGTTTCTCGGCGGCCCTGCGACCGATCTCGTAAAGCTCAGTGACGGCGGCCGGATCGTCCATGCCGCGCAGGCGGGCGAGGCCGTCGTCGCTCACCTCATAGTTGAGCTCGCGCGCCAGCCAGTCCTTCTCCAGCCGCACGTCGTAGCGCAGGAAGCGAAACATCTTGCCGCCCGGCGGCAGCTCGGCGGCCAGCGTGCCGACCTCGGAGTTGATCTGCCACGGCGCCGGGCATTCGCCCATCCATTGCATCAGCGCCAGCACCAGCATCTCGGCGTCTGTCATCAGTGAAATGAGCGCGTGAAAGGCGAGCTTGGTGAAGCGGGCGAAGCCCAGGCTCTTGTAGGACAACCGCGGCCGGTAGGTGCCGGTGCCGACCGAGACGATGGTGAGGCGATCCGGCCCGGTCGGCCATTGGATCTTGAACGGGCCCAACGTCGCCAGCTGAAACAGCGCCAGCGACGGATTGTTGTGCGGCGTCACCCCACCGTCGACGAACAGGCCGTAAGTACCGGAATCGATGTCGGCACGCCGACCCAGGCCGAGGCTGCGCAACAGCGCGTGGGCGGCGCGTGCCGGCCATGGCACGTTGAGCGGTTTGGCCAGGACGTCGGACAACGGCTTATTCTGGCTGATCGGCAACAGCTCCGGATCGAAAAAATGCGGGGCGGCGGTGCTGGCGCGCACCAGATTGACCAGCGGATAGTCCTTGTTGCCGATATCGCCGGTCGTGCTCTCCCAATACGGCGCGCGCGGATTGTTCGAGATGATCCAGGGGCTGCCGGTATCCATGCGCTTGGTGATGATGCAAAAGCCGGTGATCAGGTCGGGGCTTTTCAGCAGGCGGTCGCCGACCACTTCCTCGATCTGGTGGCGCAAGCCGCGGGCGTCGAACTTCGCCTGCAACAGCGGCACGCGCCAGCGCTGGCGCTTGAAGGCAAACGGCGCCAGCTTGAGATAGAAGTCTTTCACCGCGGCGGTGCGGTAGCCGAGCGCCAGCGCGCCGGCGATGACCGCGCCGGTCGACGTGCCGCCGACGAGATCGAAATAATCGCCGAGGCGGACGTCCTTGCCGTCGCGTTCGCTGAGCAAGGCCTCGATGCGCTCGAGAAACGCCACCGTGAGAGCGCCGCGCACGCCGCCGCCGTCGAGCGCCAATAGCCGCTTGGGGCCGGGACCGAACAGGTGGCGGTCGCGGGAGTTCGCGAAACCGGCTGCGCTCAAGTCATTCATGCGGACCTCATCGGCGCGATTGTCGCTCAGATCATGGCGCGGACGAAGTGAGAAGTTCTTCGACCGCTCGCGCCATGGTTGCCATGTCGCCGGAGCGAAAGGCGTTTTTCACGGTCGCGGTCGATCCGGCGGGCGCTGCGGTGGCGCCGGGCCGAGCGATTTGCATTGCGTCGGGACGGCTCGGCTCGATCCACGCCACGACGATGCCGTCGGCGATGGCGCGCTCGACGATCTGGGCGGTGCCGCCGACGCCGTCCGCCACTTCGCCGTCCCAGATCGCGATCAGCACATCGATGTTGGCCAGCATGAAAAGACCGGCCGCCTCGTAGGCGCGCGGCCGTTCATCGGCGTCACCGCCAAGCTCGACCACTGCGCAGGCGCGGCCGAGCAGCTGTTCGAACTCGCTACGCGAAGTTTCCGTCGCGAAGTCGAGCGCGTATTCGGCCCTGTTGAACGGCAGCACGACCTCCAAGGCAAAACCAGCGGCGAGCCCCGCCGCGGCGACGATGCGGTCCGAGCCCTCGGCCAGCGAGGAGACAATGACGAGCTCGGTCGCGGCATCGGCCTTGCGCGCCGCCGCGGCTATTGCGGCGAGGATGCGGTCGACATGCGCCCGCAGCGGCGCCTCGGATTCCTCCGGCAATTTCGGCGGCACCCTGTGGCCGCTGACGCCGATGCGCAGGCCGGGCGAGGAAGGTTGACGGGCAGGGCTCACGGCAGGGACGACCCCGGTTCGGCGGCTGGCCCTTATTCGGGCTCGTCGAGCATAGCGCAGAATGCGCGGCAGCGGCCATCACGTCGGCGGCGGCGTCATCCTCGGCCGTGCCACCAGGCCAAGCTCGCGCAGGCCGAGCGCCAGCGTAGCGAGCAGGAACGGAATCACGAAATAGGCGACGCGAAACGTCAGCAGCGCCGCCAGCAGCTCCTCCTTACGAAATTGCGGCAGGCCGATCAGAAGCGCCGCCTCGATGACGCCAAGGCTGCCCGGCAGGTGGCTGACGGTGCCGAGCAGCGTCGCGGTGACGAAGATGACCAGCACCGGCACGAAAGCGACCGCGGGGATTTGCGGCAGCAAAGCGTACATGGCGAGCGTCACCAGGCAGAGATCCATGGCGCCGATGCCGGTCTGCACCAGCGTGAGACGCATCGTCGGCAAGACCAGTTTCCAGTTGGCGTAGCCTACGGTACGCGGCCGCGGCGCCAGCCAGGCGAGATAGCAAGCGATGCCGAGCAGGGCCGTGAGCCCGATGATCCGGTTGATCCAGAGCGGCAGATGATCGACGCCGCTCGCCGCCTGCGGCGCGTAAGCCATGGCGCCGCCGAGCACGAAGGCGTTGCCGAGCCAGAACGTCATTCCGGTGACGAAGGCGATCTTGGCAATATCGAGGACGTTGAGGCCCCAGGCGGAATAGATTCGCAGCCGCACCACGGCGCCGGTCAAGGTCGCGGCGCCGAGCGAATGCCCGATCGTGTAGCTCGTGAAACTGGCCAGCGCCGCGACGTGAAACGGCACCGCGCGGCGGCCGATGACGCGCAGCGCAAACACATCGTAGAAGGTCAGCGTGACGTAGCCCAAGATCACGAACACGCCGGCGACCGCGATATTGCCGATCGGCTGGGCGGTGAACGCAGCCGCCACTTTGCCGACGTCGATGTCGCGCAGCAAATGCCAGAGCGCGACGCTGACGCCGGCGCCGACCAGCAGGCTGAGCGCGACGCCGAGCCAATTGCGGCCGAGTTTTCCAACGACCGCAGCGCTGCTCGTCACGTTAGGCCTGCCATAAGCGAGCGATCCGGCCGACGGCGCGGTCGGATGATTCGCAGCGGCAACTTTTCATTTGTTTGTAACAGCCATGTAACGCGCCCGCGAACAAGCGGTCGCGCGCGCGTCGCGACCGTCACATTGCTGAGACACGAAACGGCAATTGTCGTCGCACGCGATTCGACGACATGGCCGGTTCCCGGCGGAGAGCAGCCCGATGCGCATTCTGGTCGCAACGGACGCCTGGCGTCCCCAGGTCAACGGCGTGGTGCGCACGCTCAATTCGCTGGCGCGCGCCGCCGCCAAGCTCGGCGTGACAATCGCGTTCCTGTCGCCGGAAGGTTTTCCGTCGTTCCCGGTGCCGACCTATCCCGGCCTGCGGCTGGCGTTGCCTGGCCGCCGGCGGATCGCCGAGCGCATCGCGGCGGCGCGGCCCGACGCCATTCATGTTGCGACGGAAGGACCGATCGGCTTTGCCGTTCGCGCCTATTGCCGACGGCATGACCGGCCGTTCACCACGAGCTACACCACGCGGTTTCCCGAATATATCTCGGCCCGCTGGCCGATCCCGCAAGCCTGGATCTACGCGGCATTGCACTGGTTCCATTCCGCGGCGACGGTGACGATGGTGGCGACGCCGTCGCTCACGGCGGAGCTTTCCGGGCGTGGCTTTGCCAATCTCGGCCGCTGGACGCGCGGCGTCGACACCGATCTGTTCCGTCCCGATCGCGCCATCGATCTCGGCCTGCCGCGGCCGGTCTTCATGACCGTCGGCCGGGTCGCCGTGGAAAAAAATCTCGAAGCGTTCCTGTGCCTCGATCTGCCCGGCAGCAAGGTCATCGTCGGCACCGGGCCGCAGGAAGCCGAGCTCAAGCGCAAGTTCCCCGACGCCAAATTTCTCGGCATGCTGGACAACGGCATTCTGGCTTCGCATCTCGCCGCCGCCGACGTGTTCGTATTTCCAAGCCTCACCGACACGTTCGGCATCGTGCAGCTCGAAGCGCTCGCCAGCGGCGTGCCGATCGCCGCTTTTCCGGTGACCGGCCCGAAGGACGTCGTCGCCGACCATCCGGTCGGCGTGTTGCACGAGGATCTGGCGGCGGCGTGCATGGGCGCGTTGTCGCTGTCGCGCGAGGCCTGCCGCGCCTTTGCGCTCAATTATTCGTGGGAGAACAGCGCGCGCCAGTTCATCACCCACGCCCGCAAGGTGGCGACCGGCAATACCGGCGCGCCTGAGCTCGCCGCAACAATCACGGAAACCGTCCATGGCTAAGGGCGGCAAGCAAGCAAGACAATGGAAGGGTCAAGCATGAGCAGCACGCCTTTGGAGTCCGATCTCGACACCCACACGATCACCAAGGCCTATGCGCGCTGGGCGCCGGTCTACGACCTGGTGTTCGGCGCGGTGTTCGAGCGCGGCCGTCACGCCGCGGTCGCGGCAGCCACGCGCGTCGGCGGGCGTCTCCTGGAGGTCGGTGTCGGAACAGGCATCTCGTTGCCTCTGTATTCGCGCGACTTGAAGATCTGCGGCATCGATATTTCCGAGCCGATGCTGCGCAAGGCGCACGAGCGCGTGAGCGAATTCGGCCTGAGCAATGTGGAGGGGCTGCGGGTGATGGACGCCGAGCATCTGGAATTTCCCGATGCGTCGTTCGACGTCATCGTCGCGCAATATGTCATCACCACGGTGCCGAATCCGGAAGGCGCGCTCGACGAATTCGCCCGCGTGCTCAAGCCGGGCGGCGAGATCATTCTGGTGAGCCGGGTCGGCGCCGAAGCCGGCTTGCGGCGGTCGCTCGAGCACTGGTTTCAGCCGGCGGCGCGCAAGCTCGGCTGGCGCACCGAATTCGCCTTCGAGCGCTATGCCCAATGGGCGTCGCGCACGGCGGGCGTCACGCTGGTCGAGCGGCGCGTCATGCCGCCGTTCGGGCATTTCTCGCTGATCCGCTTCGCCAAGGACGGTGCCGCGGGCACGACGCGGAAGGCCGATCCGGCGCTGCGCAGGGCGGGCTGACGCCGCGCCGTTCGCAAATCGAGACCAAAACCTTCACCCAACTGTCACGGACGAATCCCTGTCACAAGGGATTCACCGAATCGCCATACCCAAATCAGGAACGACGGGGACCCCAATGGAAAATTTTCGCGAGGCTCTGCGTACGCAGCGCTGGGACGATCATCGCTATTACCACCACAGCCGGATCAATCAGTCGCTGCACTTCGTCAGTGCGACCAGCTTTCTGTTCTCCTATGTGATGATCTTCAAGGACCCGGCGATCTCGGCGCTCGCCGGCTGGCTCGTCGCCATGACCACGCGGCAGACCGGGCATTTTTTCTTCGAGCCCAAGGACTACGACACGGTCAACCAGGCCAGCCACGAGCACAAGGAAGAGATCAAGGTCGGTTATAATCTGCGCCGCAAGGTCGTGCTGCTGACGATCTGGGCGGCGTCGCCGCTGTCGCTCTATTTCAGTCCGGCTCTGTTCGGCCTGTTCAGCCCGGCCACTAACAAGACCGAGTTCGTGCGCCAGGTCGCGGTGATCTGGCTGGCGCTCGGCATCGGCGGCGTGCTGTTCCGCACCGTCCAATTGTTCGTGATCAAGGACGTGCAGACCGGCCTGGTCTGGGCGACAAAAATCCTCACCGATCCGTTCCACGACATCAAGCTCTACCACAAGGCGCCGCTGGCGCTGTTGCGTGGCGAGCTGATCGATCCCGGCATCGGCTTGCATCACTGGGATGAGGATGATGCTGAAGAAGCCGAGGTTCCGCGGGCCACCTAAGACGGCCGTGGTGGATCGATCGCGTCTGCTAATGCTTGCGCGCGGGGAACAAGCGGTGGGCAATCATCTCTTTCAGGATCGCCCGCCTGATCGACTTGTTGGTCGTCGCCGGATCGTGCCACCACCAGCCGTCCTGCTGCATCGCTTTGGTCGCGGCGACGAAGCGGTCGGCCACGGCATCGAAATCGGCATCGGTGTAGTTGAGGCTGAAGATCAGGCGGGCGGTGCCGACCCAGCTCAGCGCCAATCCTTCGGCGCGCAGATAATATTGCAGCATCCAATTGTAGCGCGACGGCTGCGTGTAACAGACCACCCAGAGCGCCGACATGTTGGCCACCTGGACCGGCAGGCCTTCATCGGCAAGCCGGCGATTCAGCTTTTGCGCCCTGCCGTCCCAGACCGCGTCGAGATCGCGGTAGAGCGCCTGCACTTGCGGAGTCTGGAATTGGCGCAAAAATTCGTTCATCGCCGCCATCACGTAGGGATGTGCGTTGAACGTGCCGCGGGCGAAGCAGATGTCGGCCGGCCGATCGTCGCGGAACCGCTTCATCAAATCCTTTCGCCCGCAGACGACGCCGATCGGCAGTCCGCCGCCGATGGTCTTGCCGTAGGTGACGAGATCGGCGCGGACGCCGAAATACTCTTGCGCGCCGCCCGGCGCCAGGCGGAAGCCAACGAAGACTTCGTCGAAGATCAGCACGATGTTGCGCTCGCTGCAGACTTCACGCAGGCGCTTGAGCCATGCGGTATAGTCTGCCTTGTCGAAGTGCGAGCTGCGCGAACTGTCGAGCAACGACGAATCCGTCGGTGCCGGCGCGTTCGGATGCAGGCCCTGCTCCGGATTGACCAGCACGCAGGCGATGTCGCGCCGCGTGCGCAGCACGTGCAGCGTGTCCTCGGACATTTCGGCAAGCGTATAGGTCTCGTGCGCCGGCTGCGGATTGCCGATGCCCGGCTGCACGTCGCCCCACCAGCCGTGATAGGCGCCGCAGAAGCGCACCAGGTGCGTGCGCCGCGTGTGGTAGCGCGCGAGCCGCACCGCCTGCATCACGGCTTCGGTGCCCGACATGTGGAACGACACTTCGTCGAGCCCGGAAATCTCCTTGATGCGGCGCGTGTTCTCGACGATCAGCGGATGATAGGCGCCGAGCACCGGGCCGAGCTCGTGCACGCGCGCGGCGCCGCGCTCGATCGTGCCCTTGTAGAAGTCGTAGCCGAAGACGTTGACGCCGTAGGAGCCGGTGAGATCGTAAAACCGGTTGCCGTCGAGATCGGTCACGGTCACGCCGTCGGACGCTTGCAGGAACGCGCCGATCGGCAGATGCGCGCGCACCATGCGGCGATATTGGAACGGCACCCGATAGGCGCCGGTGAATTGCAGGTCGGAAATGGTTTCGGCCGCCTCGGCGCTGTAGCGGATCGTCTCGGCAAAGCGCGTCTTGTAAAGCTCCGACAGGTGAGCGAGGCCGGCGCGGCGCAGGCTGGCGGTGTCGGCAGGCGCGCCATCGCAGTCGAAAAACCGCGCCTCGTCGTAGTCGTAGAACGGCACGAAACCGGCAAGCCGGCGCGCCATGCGGGCGTGGCCGGCCAGCGAGCGGTGCTTGGCCTGGGACAGTTCCAGCCGCCGGCCCAGCGTCAGCATCGAGGTCGCCAGCGCCGCGGCGCCGAGCCCGTAGACGGCCAAAGTGGTCGTCGCCCATTGCATCGAATCGCGGTGTACCCGGAACGTTTTACAAAGCCATGACGGTCCGCGGGCAAATCTGGCGCCTGTTCGCACAGCAGCAAATCTGGCGCCTGTTGGCGCAGGAGCAAATCTGGCGCCTGTTGGCGCAGGAGGATGTCAATTTCCTCCTCACCAACCGCATTCCGCGCCGGCTGGCGACCCAATTCGTCGGCTGGCTCAGCCAGATCGAGCAGCCGCTGGTGCGCGACCTCTCGATCGGTCTGTGGCGGCTGTTCTGCGATCTCGATCTGAGCGAAGCCAAAAAGACGCATTTCCGCAGCATGCACGATTGCTTCACCCGCGAGCTCAAGGACGGCGCGCGCCCGATCGATCGGACCGCGGATATCCTGGTCAGCCCGTGCGACGCCATCGTCGGCGCTTGCGGCGCCATCGCCGGCACGCGCCTCTACCAGGCCAAGGGCTTTCCCTACACGCTGGACGATTTATTGTGCGACCGCGATCAGGTCGACGCGTACCGCAACGGCCGCTACGTGACGCTGCGCCTGACCGCCGGCATGTATCACCGCTTCCACGCGCCGCATGATTGCCGCGTCGAGCAAGTGACCTACGTCTCCGGCGACACCTGGAACGTCAATCCGATCGCGCTCAGACGGATTGAGCGGCTGTTCTGCAAGAACGAGCGCGCGGTATTACGCACGACGCTCGACGCAACCGGCGACAGCGTGACCGTGGTCCTGGTCGCCGCCGTCCTGGTCGCCAGCATTCGCCTGCATTGTCTCGATGTGCTGTTGAACCTCAGGCATCGCGGGCCGAATGTCTTCGCCTGCGACGCGTCGTTCCGCAAAGGCGACGAGCTTGGCTGGTTTCAGCACGGCTCGACGGCGATCATGTTCGCGCCGGACGGTTATGAACTGTGCGACACCGTGCGGGAAGGCACACGAATCCGCATGGGTGAGCCGCTGCTGCGGCTGCCGTAAGCAACCGGGGTTTCCAGCAATCTCTACTGAGGAGTTAAGCGGTGGTTCGCGCCCGTGCCGTGTCGCCGGCGTCGAGCGGAATTTTATTCAGCTTGGCGGCGCCATGCGGCTGGCGTTCCGCCGGCTTTTTGGGCGCCACGCGGCGGCCGCCGCGCGCATTGAAGATGCGCGCTTCGGCGGTCAGCCACTTGGCGAAGGCCTGTACCGCGCTGGCGCTGGCGCGGGTTTCCGGCAGGATCAGATAATACGAGGTGGTCATGTCGACGAATCGGTCGGCGACGACCTCCAGGCGCTTGGCCGCGATGTCGTCTTCGACCAGATAGTGCGGCAACAGCGCGATGCCGAGGCCAGCCACCGCGGCCTCGGCGACCATGGCAAAATTCTGATAGGCGTGGCCGTTGAGCAGGCCGTCCGGTGCGATGCCGACCTCGGCCATCCATTCCGCCCAGCGGTTCGGTTTGCCCAACTTGTGCAGCAGCGGGAATTCGACGACGTCGGCCGGCGTCTTGATGGCGCGTCTGGCGTTGAATTTCGGATTGCAAACCGCGACGATGTCCTCGTCCATCAGATATTGCGAAATCGTGCCGGGCCAGTGCGACGCGCCGTGGAACACCGCGGCGTCGAACGGCTCGAGCGCGGAGTCGATCGGCGCCTGGCGCGTGGTGATATGCACCATGATTTTCGGATTCATGCGCTGGAAATTCGGCAGACGGGGAACCAGCCAGCGCGCGGCGAAGGTCGGCAGCGCGACGAGGTGCAAGGTCGTGCTGTTGGAGAACGACGCCACGCGGGCCGTCGCGTCGGCAAGCTCGTCCAAGGCCTTCTTCACTTGTGCCAGGTACATCTTACCGGCGTCGGTCAACACCACGCGCTGGCGGATGCGCTCGAACAAGCGAATGCCGAGATGGATTTCGAGCTCGCGAATCTGCCGGCTGATCGCGCCCTGGGTCAGATTGAGCTCGCCGGCGGCGCGCGTAAAGTTGCCGTGCTGTGCCGCCACGACAAACGACGTCAGTTCGCCGATCGACGGAATCTCGCCCCGTTTCAACGCACGCGCACTCCCGATATGACGCCGGCCGGCTGGCAAACGGCAATGCTACGCTGCCGCCCCGAGGCAATCCACTGTTTTCGCAAAACGATACGCTGACCTTCGCCCACAATTCCTGATCGGCGCGATATCCGATCGCGCCGTCAGCCGGCGGCTTTCTGCTGCGCCACAAGCGCGTCGTCAAGCGCCTTGGCGCGCAGAAAAGCCGGACGGTTTCCGAGCCGTTGCCAATATTGCTCGAAGGCCGGACGTTTTTCGATCGTTCCGAACATCAGCCCGAAGCCGATTTGCGCACCGACATAGAGATCGGCGGCGGTAAAGCTGTCGCCGACGAGATATGGGCTCCGCCCCACCGCGTCTTCCAGCGTCTGCAAGACGAGACCGATATTGCCGTAACCCATCATGCGCTCGCGGTCCGGCGGCACGACGAAGCCGAGCGCCTTGTTGCTCGTCGCCGCCTCGAATGGGCCCGCGGTGAAGAACAGCCAGCGGTAATACGGCGCGCGCAAGCGATGGCCGGGCGGCGGCGCCAGGCCTGATTGCGGAAACGCGTCGGCGAGGTAGGCGCAGATCGCCGCGGTCTCGGTGACGACAGCGTCGCCGTGACGCAGCGCCGGCACTTTGCCCATCGGATTGATCGCCAGATAGGCCGGCGCCTTCAGGCTCGAGGCATAGTCGAGCACTTCGGTCTTATAGGGCTGGCCGATTTCCTCGAGCATCCAGCGGGCGACACGCCCGCGCGACAGCGGATTGGTGTAGAGGATGAGTTCGTCGGCCATGGGTGATGTCCTGTGCCGTTTCGGATTGAGCGCTCAATATGGGTCGCGCAATAGCGGCGGCAATGAGGCTTCGCGGTCAATCCGGCGCCCGCAGCCGATAGCCGATGCCGGTTTCGGTCAGCACATAATGCGGCCGCTCGGGGTCGGCCTCGATCTTCTGCCGCAGCTGCCGCACATAGACGCGCAGATATTGCGCGTCGGTGAGATCGTCCCACAATTCGCCGAGCAGGAATTTGTGGGTCAGCACTTTTCCGGCATGCTGCACCAAGACGCGCAGCAGATCGTATTCCTTCGGCGACAGTTTTATCTCCTTGTCGCCGGATTTGACGATGCGGCGGACCAGATCGACGGACAGCTCGCCGACGCGGAAGACCGGCCGCTCGCCATGGGTCTGCAGCTGGTGGCGCAGCGCGGCGCGAATGCGCGCCAGCAGCTCGTCCATGCCGAACGGCTTGGTGACGTAATCGTCGGCGCCGAAATCGAGCGCCTGCACCTTGCCGGCCTCGTCGCCGCGGCTCGACAGCACCACGATCGGCACGCTCTCGTTGCGAGCGCGCATGGTGCGCAAGAGTTCGAGGCCTTGGGTGTCGGGCAGGCCGAGGTCGAGGATAATCAGGTCCGGCGCTTCCTTGAGCAGTTCTAGCGCGGCCTTGCCGTTCGGCGCTTCGAGAATCTGATAGCCGTGGGCGTTCAGCCCCATGCGCAACAGCTTGCGGATCGGCGGCTCGTCATCGACCACCAGCACGCGGAGCGGGGCGGCGCTCATGCGGCGGCGTCCAGGCGCTGCCCGTCGGGGATCGGCAGCGTGATGGTGAACACGGCGCCGCGGCGGTCGGCGCGATTGGTGGCGACGATGGTGCCGTGCATGGCTTCGACGAAGCCGCGCGAGATCGCGAGCCCCAGCCCGGTGCCGGCGCGCACCTGATCGGTTTTCTGCGCGCGGTAGAACTTGTCGAAGATGTGCTCCAGATCGTCCTGCGGAATGCCGTCGCCCTCGTCGGCGATCTGCAAGGCGACGCTTTGCCGGTCGCGCCAGCTGCGGATGGTGATGGTGGTGTTCGGCGGCGCGTATTTCGCCGCATTGTCGAGCAGGTTGAACAGCACCTGCTCGAACAGCACCGCATCGAGGCTGACCATCGGCATGTCGGTTGAAAGATCGAGCGCGACGCGGTGCTGGCCGAGAATCTTGCTGGCGCGGCGCAGCGCCGAGCCGACGATTTCGGACAGATCGTGCGGCGCCAGGTTCGGCGTCACCGCGCCGGATTCGAGCTTGGTCATGTCGAGCAGGTTGGCGATGAAGCGGTTGAGCCGTTCGGATTCGTCGATCACGGTCGCCAGCAAATCCGCTTTCTCGCCGTCGCTGAGCCGGTCGCCGACGTCGCGCAATGTGCTCGCCGCACCGAGCACCGCCGCGAGCGGCGTCTTCAGGTCATGGGATATCGAGGTCAACAGCGCCGCGCGCAGGCGCTCGGTTTCGGCGGTGCGTTCGACGCGATCCATGTCCTCGACCAGCCGCACCCGCTCGATGGCAAGCGCGCCCTGGTCCATCAGCGCATCGAGCAGCCGCCGCTGGTCGGGGGAGAGCAGGGGACCCGGCTTGTCGCTGTCGATGCCGACGACGCCGATGGCGCCGCGCCCGGTATGCATCGGCAGGAACAGCCGCTTGGCGCCGGGCAGCGTGTCGGAGCCGCGGCCGGCGGCGCGGTCGTTCTGCCAGGTCCATTTCGCCGCGGCGAGATCGGCCTCATCGAGCATGTCTTCCGGCGGATAGCCGGCCTTCACCGCGATCGAACCGTCGTTCGGCAGCAGCAGCACGACGCGCACTTTGAGCATCAGCGCGGTCTGGTAGGCGGTCGCCCACAGCACGTCGTCGAGCGTGCCGGCGCCGGCGAGCTTGCGGCTGAAGGAATGAAGCGATTCGACGGCGCGCATGCGGGACTGCGCCGTCACCGCCTGCATGCGGCTGCGCGCCGCGACATTGGAGACGATGACGGCGACGATGGTGAACAGGGCGAAGGCTGCGATATTGTGTGGATCGGCGATCGTGAACGTGTAGATCGGCGGCAGGAAGAAAAAGTTGTAGCACAGCGCCGAAACGAGGCTGGCGAACAGCGACGGCAGGAGGCCGAAGCGCGCGGCGACCCCGACGATCGCAGTCAGAAAAACCAAGTCGACGTTTTCGACGCCGATCCAATCGTCGACCAATTCGCCGCAGCCGAGCGCAATCGCCACCGCCAGGAGGGCTATGAGATAGGGCCGCGGATCGTAGGCTGCGGTCTGATCGGAGGTATCGACGGTCTTTTTTGGTATCGGGCTTCCCGGAAGCTGATCGCCGGCGATGACGTGGACGCTGATATTGCCGGAGCGGCGCACCAGATCGTGTACCACGGAGCCGTGCAAGATTTCGAACCAGCGCGAGCGCGTCGATTTGCCGATGATGATCTGGGTCACGTTATTGGCATGCGCGTAGCCGACCACGTCGTCGGCGATGTTGCGATCGCCGGCCGGCAAGGTCACGGCTTCGCCGCCGAGCGCCTCGGCCAGGCGGAGCGTATCGGCAACGCGATCGCGCTCCTCTTCGGAGAGCTGCACGGCGCGCCGGCCCTCGACGTAGAGCGCCATCCAGGGTCCGTGCAGGCGGTCGGCAAGCCGCTTGGCGTAACGCACGAGGCCGGCAGCGCGGGGGTCTTCGCTGACGCAAACGGCAATGCGCTCGCCCGCCGCCCACGGGCCTTGAATGGCGTGCGCCTGCATCTCGCTGAGCAACTGCTCATCCACCCGCTCGGCGGTACGGCGCAGCGCAAGCTCGCGCAACGCGGTGAGGTTGGCCGGCGAGAAGAAATGCTCGAGCGCGCGCTCGGCCTGCTTGGGGACGTAGACCTTGCCTTCCTTAAGCCGCTGGATCAGATCGTCCGGCGTCAGATCGACGAGCTCGACCGCATCGGCGCGGTCGAACACGGCGTCGGGCACCGTTTCGCGCACCCGCACATGGGTGATCTGCGCGACCACGTCGTTGAGGCTCTCGATGTGCTGGATGTTGACCGTGGTATAGACGTCGATGCCGTTACTCATCAGCTCTTCGACGTCGAGATAGCGCTTGGGATGACGGCTGCCTTCGACATTGGTGTGAGCAAGCTCGTCGACCAGGACGATCTGCGGGTGCCGGGCGAGAACCGCGTCCAGGTCCATTTCCTGCAGCGTCTGGCCTTTGTACTCGATGCGGCGTTTGGGGACGACTTCGAGACCGGCCAGCAGCACCTCGGTCTCCTTGCGGCCGTGGGTCTCGACCACGCCGGCGACGACGTCGTAGCCGTCCTTCAGGCGTGCGTGCGCCTGTTGCAGCATCTCGTAGGTCTTGCCGACGCCGGGCGCGGCGCCGACGAAGATGCGCAGCTTGCCGACGCGCCGTTCTTCGCGGCGCGCCGCTTCGAGGAGGGCTTCCGGTGAGGGCCGATATTCGGATTCGCGCCGCTGATCCGCCATCACTGAGTCAATGCGCCTATCCGGCGGCCAAATGGTCGAGCGCGAGATTGAGCTGCAATACGTTCACGCGCGGCTCGCCCAATAGCCCGAACAGGCGACCTTCCGTGTTGTCTGCGACGAGCTGGCGAACGCGATCTTCCGGCAGATTGCGCGCCTTGGCAATACGGGGCGCCTGGAAAAGCGCCGCCTCCGGCGAGATGTGCGGGTCGAGGCCGGAGGCCGACGTGGTGACCAAGTCTTGCGGGATCGGCGCGTTCGGATTTTCCTTTTTCAACGTGTCGACGTCGCCCTGCACGCGGTCGATCAGCGCCTTGTTGGTCGGCCCGAGATTGGAACCGCCGGAATTCGCCGCGTTATAAGGGGCCGGCACGGTTTTGGTCGAGTCGTTGGGATCGGGCGCGGTGGTCGCCGACGGCCGGCCGTGGAAATACTTGTCGCTCTCGAAGACTTGGCCGATCAGCGCCGAGCCGACGACCTTGCCGTCCTGCTCGATCAGGCTGCCTTGTGCCTGGCGCGGAAACAGGACTTCGGCGATGCCGGTCATGGCCAGCGGATAGGCGAGGCCGGTGATCAGCGTGAGCGCGACCAGGACGACGATGGCCGGACGGATTTCGCGCAACATGACTTTATCTCCTCTTGAGCATGATCCGGAAAAGTGGAAGCCGGTTTTCCGAAAAGATCATGTTCCACTAAAATCCAAGAGTGCGATCGCTCGATCGCGCTCTAGGTCAGATGCAAGGCCGTGACCACGAGGTCGATGGCCTTGATGCCGATGAACGGAATGGCTACGCCGCCGACGCCGTAGATCCAAAGATTGCGACGGAGCAGGGCGCCGGCGCCGATCGGCCGGTAGCGCACGCCTTTGAGGGACAGCGGGATGAGCGCGATGATGATCAGCGCGTTGAAGATGATCGCCGACAGGATCGCGCTCTCCGGCGTCGCAAGCTTCATGATGTTGAGCGTCTGCAGCTGCGGATAGAAGGCAACGAACATCGCCGGGATGATGGCGAAATATTTCGCCACGTCGTTGGCGATCGAGAACGTGGTCAGCGCGCCGCGGGTCATCAACAGCTGCTTGCCGATCTCGACGATCTCGATGAGCTTGGTCGGATTGGAATCGAGATCGACCATGTTGCCGGCCTCGCGCGCGGCTTGCGTGCCGGTGTTCATGGCGACGCCGACGTCGGCCTGCGCCAGCGCCGGCGCGTCATTGGTGCCGTCGCCGCACATGGCGACCAGCTTGCCCTTGGCCTGCTCGTCGCGGATCAGGCGAAGCTTCTCCTCGGGCGTGGCCTGGGCGAGGAAATCGTCGACGCCGGCCTCCGCGGCAATGGCGGCTGCCGTCATCGGATTATCGCCGGTGATCATCACGGTGCGGATGCCCATGCGGCGCAATTCGGCAAAGCGCTCGCGGATGCCGCCTTTGACGATGTCCTTGAGGTGAATGATGCCGAGCAACTTGCCGTCCTTGGCGACCGCAAGCGGCGTGCCGCCGGACTTGGCGATGGCGTCGGCGATGGCCTGGGCCTCACGCGCGGTATCGGGGCTGACGCGCGGCAGCGTCTGGACCGCGCCGACAGCGGTCGGCGCGCCGTTGAGATAATTCAGGATCGCATCCACGGCGCCTTTGCGGACCCACGACGCGCCGATCTCGACGCCGCTCATGCGGGACTGCGCGCTGAACGGAATGAAGTTTGCCTTCAGCTCCGCAAGGTCGCGGCCGCGGATGCCGTAGTTTTCCTTGGCCAGCACCACGATGGAGCGGCCCTCGGGGGTCTCGTCGGCGAGCGAGGCGAGCTGCGCCGCGTCCGCGAGCTCCTGCTCGCTGACCCCGCGCAGCGGCTTGAGCTCGGTGGCCTGGCGGTTGCCGAGCGTGATGGTGCCGGTCTTGTCGAGGAGCAGCGTATCGACGTCGCCCGCGGCTTCCACCGCGCGGCCCGACATCGCCAGCACATTGAAGCGCACCAGCCGGTCCATGCCGGCGATGCCGATGGCGGAGAGTAGCGCGCCGATCGTGGTCGGGATCAAGGTGACGAACAGCGCCACCAGGATCACCACCGAGATGGTGCCGCCCGCATAGGCGACGTAGCTCGGGATCGTCGCGGTCGCGAACACGAAGATGATGGTGAGCCCGATCAGCAGAATGTTCAGCGCGATCTCGTTCGGCGTCTTCTGCCGCTCGGCGCCTTCGACCAGCCTGATCATGCGGTCGAGAAAGGTCGAGCCGGGCGCCGCGGTGATGCGCACGCGGATCCAGTCGGACAGCACCTGGGTGCCGCCGGTCACCGCCGAGCGGTCGCCGCCGGACTCGCGAATGACCGGCGCCGATTCGCCGGTGATCGCAGCCTCGTTGACCGAGGCCATGCCCTCGATCACCTCGCCGTCGGAGGGGATCATGTCGCCGGCTTCGACCAGGACGACGTCGCCGACTTTCAGCCCGGTAGAGGGCACCAGCTTGAAATTTCGCCGGTCGGCGCCGTTGAGCAGTTTTGCCTGGGTCTCGCTGCGCTGCCGGCGCAAGGTGTCGGCCTGCGCCTTGCCGCGGCCTTCGGCGACTGCTTCGGCGAAATTGGCGAACAGCACGGTAAACCACAGCCACAGGACGATCTGGAACTCGAACAAGATGTGCCCGCCGCCCGTCACCAGATCGCGGATCAGAATGACCGTGGTCAAGGCAGTGACGACCTCGAGCACGAACATGACCGGGTTCTTCATGAGCGTGCGCGGATCGAGCTTGGCGAAGGCGGAGCCGATCGCCGGCAGCACGATCTTCGGATCGAACAGCGCCGAAACCGGCATGCTCTTGCGCAAGATTGAGGTTTCCATCGCAGTCGCTCCGAAGCTAATTGGCTGAGAACAGCGTGCCGGCGTTCATGGCGAGCTGCTCGACGATCGGGCCGAGCGCCAGCGCCGGGAAGAAAGTAAGACCGCCGACGATGACGATCACGCCGACGACGAGGCCGACGAACAGTCCGCCGGTGGTCGGGAACGTGCCGGCGGACGCCGGCACCGATTTCTTGGCGGCGAGCGAACCGGCGATCGCCATGGTCGGGATGATCATCCAGAACCGGCCGACGCCCATCGCGATGGCGCCGGTGACGTTGTAGAACAGCGTGTTGGCACTTAAGCCCGCAAAGGCCGAGCCGTTGTTGCCGGTCTGCGAGGTGTAGGCATAGAGCACCTCGGTAAAGCCGTGCGGGCCGGGATTGTTCATGGCGGCGACCGCCGACGGCACCAGCATCGCCACCGCGGTCCAGCCGAGATACATCAGCGGCAGGACCAGAATGGCGAGCATCGCCATCTTGACTTCCTTGGCCTCGATCTTCTTGCCGACATATTCGGGCGTGCGGCCGACCATCAGGCCGGCGACGAAAATAGAGATAATGACGAACAGCAGCATGCCGTACATGCCGGAGCCGACGCCGCCGACGATGATCTCGCCGAGCTGGATGTTGATCAGCGGGATCATGCCGCCGATCGCCGTGAACGAATCGTGCATGGCATTGACCGCGCCGCACGACGCGTCGGTGGTGATCACGGCGAACAGCGAGGAGGCGGCGATGCCGAAGCGAACTTCTTTGCCCTCGAGGTTGCCGCCGGTGAGCCCGAGCGCGGTCAAGGCGTCGTTGCCGTGGGCCTCGGCCCAGTAGCAAACCACGACGCCGGCGAGGAACAGCACGCCCATGACCGCAAGCACGGCCCAGCCTTGCCGCGTATTGCCGACCATGCGCCCGAACACATTGGTCAGCGCGGCGCCGAGCGCGAAGATCGAGATGATTTGCACGTAGTTCGACAGCGCCGTCGGATTCTCGAATGGATGCGCGGCATTGGCGTTGAAGAAGCCGCCGCCATTGGTGCCGAGCATTTTGATCGCGATCTGCGAGGCGACCGGGCCGAGCGCGATGGTCTGCTTGGCGCCTTCCAAGGTCGTGGCATCCACATAGGCGCCGAGCGTCTGCGGAATGCCCTGCCAGACCAGGAACAGCGCATAGGGCACGCAGATCGGCAAGAGGACATAGAGCGTGCAGCGGGTCACATCGATCCAGAAATTGCCGATCGTGCGAAACGAGGCGCGGGCAAAGCCGCGGATCAGCACGATGGCGAGCACGATGCCGGTGGCCGCCGACAGGTAGTTCTGGTGGGTGAGCCCGAGCATCTGCACGAGATACGACATCGTGCTTTCGCCGCCGTAATTCTGCCAGTTGGTATTGGTGATGAAACTCATCGCCGTGTTGAACGACAGGTCTTCGCCGACGGCGGATTGTTCGGCCGGATTGAACGGCAATCCAGCCTGCAGGCGCATCAAGGCGTAGAGAATGAGAAAGCCGCCGACATGGAACAGCAACATGGCGACGGTATAGGCGAGCCAGCTTTGCTCGCGCCGCTCGTCGACGCCGGCGGCCTTATAGATCACCACCTCGACCGGGCGGAGGACCGGCGACAGGAAGGTCCGCTCGCCGCCAAACACCTTCGTCATATAGCCGCCGAGAACCGGCGTGATGGCGATGACGATCGCGCAATAGATCAGGATTTGAATCCAACCGATGAGGGTCATGGCATGCGCCTCTCAGAAGCGCTCGGGCTTGAGCAGAGCATAGGTGAGGTAGAAGAGAAGGCCAGCGGTGACGATCGCGGCGAGGGTGTAATCGAAGGTCATGGCGCTCTCCTCACAGCCGGTCGCAGGCGTAGACGTAGGCGATCGACACCGTGAAGAAGACGGCACCGAGCGCCAGCATGACGACGTCCATCATGGCAATTCTCCGAACAGCAAAGGCGACTTATTAGTAGACGCCATAAGGTGACGCGCCTTCTCGATACGAATCAAAGGCGCGCAAGATACTTCGCCGCTTCACGCGCGATTACGTGTCACTGATCGCATAGGAATTCGAGAGGGAAGGGCGGATGACGTTATAGGAATTCTATATAGATCGCGGCGGAACGGCAGCTTTGGAGGATCGTTCTTAGTGGGCAAGGTGAAGCGATTGCAACGCCGGACCAAACTTGACGAGGATTCCGGCGCCCACCAGCAACAGGACGCAGAGCAGCGGCGAAAACGGGGATTGTCCGCTGCCGTCGTCGGACCGGCCAAGGTTGCCATTCCTCGCTTTGCGAACGAGGCTGTTACGCGGAGCGCCGCCTATCGCGCGCGCGGCGTTACCGGTCTGAAAATGCGTGTTCATGGTCGCACCAATGTGAGCGGTTCTTACCGCTATTTGCTGCGAACAAATGTGCAGATGAGCGCATAAAAATTCCAGACGAGACCATCGGCGCCGTTGTAGGCGCGGCATAAGTGTCGCGATCTTTATGCCGTCCTTATACGATCGAACGTTGGATGCTCTGGCTTCTTTATGGCCTTTGGCGCCATCTTATGGGTCGACGACCAAGAGGACTTCGCCCCGTGAGATGGTGTCATGGCCTCTGCTGCCGACCACGTCGTGCTTCTCGATCGGCTGGACGATGAGCTTCGGGCCGCGCCGGAGGCCGCGCGCGAAATCTTTGCGAAAATCATCGGCAGCGCTTGCAGCCGCATTCCGATTCTCAGCAAGTCGGGAAAGACCGCTCGGATCGAGCGTTTGATCGAGTCCGGAGCCTGGACCGACGCTGCAATCGCATTGATCGAATCCGAGATGCCGGGCTGGAAGCTGCGGCGGCTGGTCTACGAGAATGGCGAATGGTTTTGCTCGCTGTCGCGGCAGCCGAACATGCCGGCCGACCTCGACGACAGCGCAGACGCTGTCCACCAGATCCTGCCATTGGCGATCTTGCGGGCTTTCGTCGAAATCCGACGCCGAGGCAAGGTTACAACTGACGCCGCTCCGGGAACTCCGCAACTCCAACCGGCCACGGGCGGCGTTGTTTGCTGTGACAACTTCGCATAGCTGCCGCCGCTATTTCGGCGTCAGTTTACGCTCCTATGCCGCTTTTATGAGGAAGCACCCGGTTCCGTCTCGAATTCATATGCGGTGAGGCAGCACATTAACGCATTGATCGGCATCGTCGCGAATCGAGACAGTCATGATTAGACAGCTCAAGCACTCCCGCGTTCTGCGCGAACTCTGGCCGCGCGAGATGCATCTGGCTTACGCCGGCCATGGCCAAGGAGCGGCAGCGCCGCGCAGGCCCCTTGCGGGGTCGACGACAGCCCAATTGCCGCGACGTCCCGACGCCAGCGCGATCAGTGAAGCAATCCCACAGTTCTATATCGGGCGCAACAAAAACGGCATGTGGGTAGCGCGCGAAGCCGAGGGCTGCATCGGCGGCATCTTTCTAACGAGGCGGTCCGCGGTGCGGTTTGTCAGGGAGAGTTGCGAGCACACCGGATGCGCGACGATGTTTGTCAGCGAGCCGCTTGAGCTCGATTTTGAAAATTGTGGCAATTTGTTTGTCGCAGAACGCGCCGCCGCAAGGAGCGTCGCGGCGGACCGCGCTCAGGCGTTGTTGACTGCCGTCGCCGCAATGCGCCGGGCAGTTCGAAGGTTCTTGGCCAAAGTCTCGCGGGCGCTCGCGGGCCAACGCTCGCATCGGCAGGCGATCGAGCAGGAGCTGTTCCGCGGCCAGTACACGCTCGCCTCGAAGAATGATGACGATCTACCGATCCCGTAAGTATCCGGAATCGATGATCGGTAAGATCGGTGGTCCCCTCCGCACCCGCCGTCGTGCTATGATGGGCTGAGCGGCCATTTTCGTTTCACTTTTGTGACAAGCCTGGCCGTCGCCTGCCGGCCGTCGCCATGTCGATCGCCGGCGGCGGATCAGCGCTGGAGCGGGAATGAAGAGCATATATCTGGATCTGACTTCGATATTGAACCATGCGCTCGAACGCGCGTCGGAGAATCTTTCGTTCAATAAGCTCTTGGTTCAAATCGGTGTCGATCCCAGCAACATCACGTTCGACGCAGTCGTTCAGCGGCTGGTCGACATCGTCGTGGCCAACATCAATGTCGCCAGCATGTGCGCCCTGGTCGGCGCCGGCTTTTATGCCGCGACGATGCTGATGCGGACCATGGTGCCGCTGCGCGTTTTCGGCATCATCAGCGCCCTGTTTTTTATGGCATATGGGGCGTTTGCGGGAGCGATCTCGACCTTCCTGATGTATCTGCTTCTGCTGCCCATCAACAGTTGGCGCCTCTATCAGATGCGCAACCTGGTCAAGCGGGCGCGCATCGCCGCGCAAGGCGATCTGTCGATGGACTGGCTCAAGCCGTTCATGAACCAGCGCGCCTATCGCCAAGGCGACGTGCTGTTTCGCAAAGGCCAGCCGGCCACCGAGATGTACCTCACGGTCTCGGGGAAATTTCTCGTGAGCGAAATCGGCATCGAGCTGCCGCCTGGGCGTCTCATGGGGGAGCTCGGGTTCATCACGCCCAACAACAAAAGGACGCAGACCGTCGAATGCATCGAGAGCGGGGAGGTGCTGACCATCACCTACGACCGGCTGCTCGAAATCTATTTCGAGAACCCGGAATTCGGCTATTACTTTCTCCGTCTCGCCAGCGATCGCCTGATCCAGAACATTGCGCGTCTTGAAGGAATCATCGAGCAGAACAAGGCTCAGCTGCAACCTGCGGCGCAAGAGACAGTTCGTGAGATCGAATCCGAGGTCTGATCGCCGGCCTGAACCGATGGCAGGGCAGGATCATTGTGGCGGGGCGTCCTGTTGAATAGGCTCCGCTTGGCCGGTGCCGACATCGAGAGTCTTTTCCACCCGCGGCTCCGTTCGGTTCCACCAGCCGCCGCCGAGCGCCTCGAACAAAGCCGCGGTATCGGTGAGCCGTGCCGCTTGCGCCTGCACCACCTGGATGGTCGCCTGCAGATAAGTCTGCTCCGCCGTGAGCTGCAGCAGCACGTTGCTCTGGCCTTTCTCCAGTTGTTGCCGCGCCAGATCGAGACTCTTTTTGGCGGCGCGCTCGAAGTCACGCGCGGCGCGCAGCGCGTCGGCGTCGTTTTGCAGCGCGCGCAGCGCGTCGGCGACGTTCTGTACCGCGCCGATCACCGTGCCGCGATAGGTCCACGCCGCGGCCTGATAGGTGTCGCGGGCGCCCTCGAGCTGATGCAGCAAGGTGCCGGCGTCGAATATCGTCTGCGTCGCGTTGCCGGCGAGCTCCCAGGCGAGACTCTGCGGCGAGATCAGGGCGGCGAATACTGTGTTGGTATAGCCGCCTGTGGCGTTAATGGTGAAGTTCGGCAGCAGGTTGGCGGTGGCGATGCCGACTTGCGCGCTGGCGGCATGCAATTGCTCGGTCGCGGCGCGCACGTCGGGGCGCTGCTCGACCAATTGCGACGGCAGGCTCACCGGCAGGTCGACCGGCAAATGCAGGTTGGCGAGCCGGAATGTCTCGCGCGGCCCTTCGCCGGCATAGGCGCCCGACAGCGCCGCCAAGAGGTCGCGCTGCTGCGCCAGCGCCTTGCGCAGCGGCGGCAAGGTGGCCTTGGTCTGCGCCAGCGCCGCTTCCTGCACCGCGACGTCGCTGCCGTTGGAAAGGCCGGAATCGAGCCGGCGCTTGAGGATGTCGAGCATTTTGCCGTTGATGGCGATCAATTGATTGGTCGCCTCGATCTGGCCGCGCAGCGAGGCCTCGGTGACCGCCGCGACCACCACGTTCGCTGTCAGCGCCAGATAAGCCGCCTCGACTTCGAAGCGTTGCACGTCGGCCAGCGCCTGCAGCGATTCCACCGTGCGTCGATTGAGACCCCAGACGTCGAACGTGTAGGAGACCAGGAGCTGTGCGGTATAGAGATTGTAGATGTTGGCGCCGGACGCAGTTGCCGGCGACAACGTAGCCGCCGTTTGCGCGCGCAAGGGATTGAAATTGGCCTGCACCAGCGGAAAGAATTTGCCCTCCTGGGCGTAGACCGCCTGCTGCGCGGCACGCAGCGTCGCCATCGCCGATTGCAGGTTGGGATTGTTGGCGAGCGATCGCTCGATCAGCGCGTTGAGCGCCGGCGACTTGTACAGCGCCCACCACTCCTTGGGGATGTCGCGGCCTTCGCTGAAGCGCTGGCGCTGGCCGGCGGCGCCATCGGCGGACGACGTTTGCCGGGCGAGCGGCTCGCGCGTGTAGCGGGTGATTTCGGGCGCGGCGGGATGAACGAAATCCGGACCCACCGCGCAACTTGCCAAAAGCAGCGCGGCCGCGAAAGCGGTGGCACCTGCGGACAACCACCTGACCGCCACATACGACATCGGCAACTTTTGACGTTGAACAAACGCGCGACGACGCAACGCCGGGCATTATTCCGGATTTGCCCGGCATTGGCTATGTTCGGCTGGCCACACTGTGATTAATTCAGCGCCGAAAATCGGCCGACGTTCCGCGCTGCCGCGGGGCGTAAATAACGCGGCTTTTCATCCATGATAGACTGTCATGAGTCGCACGTGGGTTCGCTTTAAGTCTCAATCGCTGTGATTAATGACAGTAGACCGCGACGGCCGCCTCATGGCCATGTCGCGGCACTGCTGCCGACACGTCTGGATGCGGCTCATCGATGGCTCCCCTCGTGACAATGGACCGGGCGAGAGCGGCGGTCGCCGCCGCGCTCCTCGCCATTGCGGTCGTCGCCTATTGGACGTTGCGTCCGGGCGTGACGCCGCAGCCGGCGGCGGGTGCGCCGCAGGCCGCCACGCACAATGCCGCGTCGCGCGATCCGGACGGCGTCGACCTGTCGGATTCCCAGCTTGCCGCGGTCAAGGTCGGGCCGGTCGAGGAGCGCGAATTCCCGGTCGAAAAGGACGCTGTCGGCAGCATCGGCTTCAACGAGGACATGACGGTCCAGGTGTTCACGCCCTATCAGGGCCGCATCGTCGCGCTGTTTGCCGAGGTCGGCGACGACGTCGGCAAAGGCCAGACGCTGTTCACCATCGACAGCCCCGATCTGCTGCAGGCGGAGTCGACGCTGATCGCGGCCGCCGGCGTGTTGGAGCTGAACAGCAAGAACCTTGCGCGGCTGCGCGATCTCTTTACGACGCGCGCGGTTTCGCAGCACGACGTCGAGCAGGCGGCCTCGGACCAGCAGACCGCCGAAGGCAATCTGCGGGCGGCGCGCGACGCGGTGCGGCTGTTCGGCAAGACCGACGCCGACATCGACACCATCATCTTAAAGCGCAGCGCCGATCCGACCTTGGTGGTGCCGAGCCCGATTACCGGCCGTATCACGGCGCGCCACGGCGCGCCGGGGCTTTATGTGCAGCCCGGCAACGAGCCGGCGCCGTACACGGTCGCCGATATCAACACCATGTGGATGCTGGCCAACGTCACCGAGACCGACAGCCCGGCATTCCGCGTCGGGCAACAGGTCCACGTCAAGGTCACCGCATTGCCCGGCCGCATGTTCGACGGCAAGATCACCACCGTCGCCGCGAGTGTCGATCCGAATACCCGCCGCGTGTCGGTGCGCTCGGAAGTCAAGGATCCGCAGCACGCGCTGCGCTCTGGCATGTTCGCCGACTTCGTCATCAGCGTTGGCGCGCCGGTGCGCTCGCCGGCCATTGCGCTCGACGGCGTGGTGCGCGAAGGCGACGGCACGACGACGGCGTGGATCACCGCCGACCGCCGCCATTTTTCCCGGCGCACGGTGACGATCGGCCAAGAGCGTGACGGCTACCGGCAGATTCTCAGTGGCGTGCAGGTCGGCGAACTGGTCGCCAGCGAAGGCGCGCTGTTCCTGAGCAATACGCTTTCTACGGCGTCGCGTTGAGAACCTCCCGGCACCCATGACATCGCACTGAAAAGGACGCAACGTGCTCCGCGGCGTGCTGCAATTCGTCCTGACCCGTCGCCCGCTGGTGCTGCTGGGCCTGCTGGTGTTCGTCGTCGCCGGCATGTTCGCCTTTGCAAAACTCAACATCGAGGCCTATCCCAATCCGGCGCCGGTGATTCTGGAGATCACCGCGCAATCGCCCGGCCAGTCGGCCGAGGAGATGGAGCGCTACTTCACCATCCCGATCGAGGTCGGGCTTGCGGCGACGCCGGGCGTCGACGTCATCCGCTCGACGTCGTTCTACGGCCTGTCGTTCGTCCGCGTCGTGTTCCAATACAACGTCGATTATTATTTCGCGCTGACCCAGACCGCGATCAATCTGCAGCAGAACGTCAACCTGCCGAACAACGTGGTGCCGCAGATCCAGGGCACCAGCCTGATCGGCGAGATCTACCGTTATCAGCTGGTCGGGCCGCCGCATTTCGGGCTGACCAATCTGCGCACGGTGCAGGACTGGGTGCTGCAGCGGCGCCTGCTTACGGTTCCCGGTGTCGTGCAGGTCAACACCTGGGGCGGCACCACCAAGGAATACGATGTCGACGTCGATCTGCACAAACTCGACGCCTACAACGTGACCCTGCCGCAGGTGATCACCGCGATCGGCAGCGCCAATATCAATGTCGGCGGTCGCACCATCAATTTCGGCCAGCAGTCGGTGAACGTGCGCGGCGTCGGCCTGATCAACGCCGGCGGTGCTGAAGATCTGACCCAGGGCTATCACGTCAAGGACATCGAGAACGTCGTGCTGTTCCAGCAAAACGGCGTGCCGGTCTTCGTCAAGGACGTCGCCACAGTCTCGGTCGGCTACGTGCCGCGCCTCGGCAAGGCTGGCCGCGATCGCGAAGATGACATGGTCGAGGCGATCGTCATCATGAACCGGACGATGCACACCAATGATGTTGTCCCGCGCGTGCGCGCCGAGATCGCCAAGATCAACAGCGACGGCAGCCTGCCGCCCGGCGTCAGGCTGGTGCCGTTCTACGATCGCACCCAGCTGGTCGGCGTCACCACCAGCACTGTGCTGCATAACCTGATTTTCGGCTGCGTGCTGATTTTCTTCATTCAGTGGATTTTCCTCGGCGACCTGCGCAGCGCCATCATCGTCGGCGCCAACATCCCGTTCGCGCTGTTCTTCAGCATCATCATTATGGTGCTGCGCGGCGAGGACGCCAATCTGCTCTCGGTCGGGGCAATCGATTTCGGCATCATCGTCGATGCCGCGGTGATCGTCGTCGAGAACGTCTACCGCAATTTCCAGGCGCGGCCGCAGGACAGCCAGGCGCTGTTGCGCCAGCTGGCCGAGGGCAAGTGGGGGCGCGATCCGACCCGCGGCAGCGATTTCTCGAGCCTGCCGGGCTGGACCGACCGGCTGCGCCTCATCCTGGTCAGCGTCCTGCAGGTCGATCGCGCGGTGCTGTTCTCGACCGCGATCATCGTCGCGGCGTTCATTCCGCTGTTCACCATGCAGGGCGTCGAAGGCCAGATTTTCGGCCCGATGGCGCGGACCTATGCCTATGCGCTGGTGGGCGCGCTGATCGCGACCTTCACCGTCACGCCATGCCTGGCGTCGTTGATCGTGCCGGAGCGGATCGAGGAGGTCGAGACCGTCGTCGTTCGAAAACTGCGCGCCGTCTATACGCCGGTGCTGCGCTGGTCGCTCGCTAGCCGCAAGGTCACCGTCGCGATCGGGCTGATCTTTCTCGTCGTGTCGGGAGTCATCGGCTCGCGCCTCGGCAGCGAGTTTTTGCCGACACTCGAAGAAGGCAATTTGTGGATCCGCGCCACCATGCCGCCGACCATATCGCTCGAAGCCGGCATGCCGATCGTCAACAAGATCCGCGACATCATCCTGCGCCATCCCGAAGCCGTCACGGTGGTGTCGCAGCACGGCCGGCCCGATGACGGCAGCGATGCGGCGGGTTTCTTCAACGCGGAATTTTTCGTGCCGCTCAAGCCGTTCGATCAGTGGCCGACCGGCTTGACCAAGGCGAAGCTGATCGACGAATTGCAGTCCGAGTTCGCCAACGAATTCGTCGGCATCGATTTCAATTTCTCGCAATATATCCAGGACAATGTCGAGGAGGGGCTGTCCGGCGTCAAAGGCGCCAACTCGCTGAAAATCATCGGGCCGGACCTCGCCACCCTGGAGCGCATCGCCAAAGACGCCATGCGCGAAATGGCGCAAGTGCCGGGCGTCACCGACCTCGGCGCGTTCTGGGTGCTCGGCCAGCCGAATTTGAACGTCCGGGTCGACCGCGCCAAGGCGGCGCGCTACGGGCTCAGCGTCAACGACGTCAACAATGTGGTGCAAGCGGCGTTGGGCGGCGACACCGCGACCAACCTGCTGGAAGCCGACCGCCAATTCGGCGTGGTGGTGCGGCTGGCGCCGCAGTTCCGCAAGAACATCGACGACGTGCGCAACCTCAAGGTCGGCGTGCCGTCGTCCTCGGGCAACGCCTATATCCCGTTGAGCGAGCTCGCTTCGATCACGCTCGACACCGGGGCGTCCTATATCTTCCGCGAGCGCAACCAGCGTTTCGTGCCGATCAAATTCTCCGTGCGCGGCCGCGATCTCGCCGGCGCCGTGGAGGAGGCGCAGCAGCGCATCGCCGACAATGTCGTGCTGCCGACCGGCTATCGCATCGAATGGTCCGGCGAATTCCAATGGCTGCAGCAGGCAAAACTGCGGCTCGTGATCATCCTGCCGCTCACCCTCATCTTGATCATGATCCTGCTCTACACCCTGTTCAATTCGCTGCGCGATACGTTCCTGGCGCTGCTCGGCCTGCCGTTTGCGATCGGCGGCGGCATTCTGGCGCTGTGGGTCACCGGCCTGGATTTCAGCATCTCGGCGGCGATCGGATTCATCTCGCTATTGGGCGTCTCGGTGATGAGCGGGATTTTGATCATCAACGGCTATTATCGCGTGGCCGCCGACGGCATGACGCCGGTCGAAGCCATGTTCCAGGCGGTGCAGCAGCAGATGCGGCCGATCCTGATGATGACGCTGTCGGCCTGCATCGGGCTATTGCCGGCCGCGATCTCGACCGGCATCGGCAGCCAGGTGCAGCGGCCGCTCGCCACCGTCATCGTCGGCGGCATGCTGATCGGGCCGATCCTGCTGCTCGTGGTGGTGCCGGCGCTGCAGACGTTGTTCTTAGGCTGGGAGCGGCAAACGGGTTCCGCCACGGCGCCGGACGCTGTTTAGAACGCCGCCGCGCCGTATATTTGCTGGCACATTTCTTGTATGATCACGATCTAGATGACGCGACAGGCGAGTCTCAAAGTGAGTCTCCCCGAAACCAAATTGCCGCATTCGCAAGTGCCGGCCTGGCAGCAAGTTGCCGGACTGACGTTACGGTCAGTATTCCTGATTGCGCTCGCGGTTTTGACATTTCGCGTGGCGCTGCCGCAAAACGAAACGATTGCAACGGCTTACGACACTCCCAACGACCTCATCCGGCTGGTTCTGGGCTTTGCCGTCTGCGCCTGGCTGGTGATCGAGCTGTTTCGGACGCCGCGCGACGCCGGCGGGTATCGCAGCTGGCTCTATATCGGCGCCGCCGGCATCCCGTTCGCGCTGGTCTGTCTTTATTATACGTGGTGACCGAGACCTCAAGGCTCGATCAGACGGCCGGTCGCCGCTTTCAGCACCGCCTCGGTACGGGTCGCGGCGCCGAGCTTGCCGCGGGCATTGTCGATGTGGAAATCGACCGTGCGCTTGGTCAGATCGAGGATTTTGGCGATCTCCGCCGAGGTCTTGCCGCGTGCCGCCCAGGTCAAAACCTCGACCTCGCGCTCGTTGAGCGCGATCGTCTTCGGCCATAGCCCGCTGCGGGCGACGCCGGCGAGCCGCGCGGAGATGATGGCGACGAGCATGTCGAAGTCGATCGGCTTGGTGACGTAATCGTCGGCGCCCAATTGCCGGCCTTTGAGCTCGTTGTCGCGGTCGGTCAGCGCGGTCAGGAAGACGAACGGCATTTTCGAGAACCGCGGCGCCAGCGCGACCAGGCTTTCCAGGAGCTCGAAACCCGACATTGCCGGCATGCTGATGTCCGACAGCACCAGGTCGGGCATGGTGCGCAAAATGGCGGCGAGCCCTTCGCGGCCGTCATGGGCGAGGACGACCTCATAGCCGCGGTCGACGAGTTCCTCGGCGATCAGCGCCGCGGTCTCGCGGTCGTCCTCGATGCAGAGAATCTTGATCGGCGTCTCGGCCATGCCAAACCCGTCTTGCGAACCCCTTGCCAAATCCGCGTTCACGACGGCGAACAACTACACTATAATCCCGTCGAGTCTAAGGAGACCGTTGTTTGCAAATCCATATTTTTAGCGAGCGCTGGGCACGCCTGACACGGCGGCCGCAGTCGATTCGCTATCACCTGGCCGGCGTGTTTCTGGTTTTCTTCCTGCTGGTCTGCGTGCTGGGCTCGTTCAGCATCTGGCGGCTGAGCAATTTCAACCGGCTGTCCGCCAACGTCGCCGAGGTCTGGCTGCCGACCACCCGCGTGCTCGGCGACCTCAACAATTTCACCTCGGATTTCCGCGCCATCGAGGGCAGCAATCTTCTGTCGACCGATCAATCCGGGATCGCCGCGACCGAAAAGGACATGGCCGAGCTCGACCGCTCGATCGCGCAAGCCGAGCGCGGCTTTGAGAAGATCGCCCACGACCCGGCCGAAAACGGTCTGTACGACCGGTTCAAGACGCACTGGAACGCCTATCGCGGGATCGTCAACCAGATGCTGGTGCTGTCGCGCGGCAATCGCAAGGCCGAAGCGCTGGCGATCTACGGCGGCACCTCGCGCGTCGCCTATAACGCCGCCAGCGACACGCTCGGCCAGCTCACCGATCAGGCGGTCGCCAGCGCGCAGACCGCCAGCGATCGCCTGGCGGTGGCCTACCGCCAGGCGTTCTGGCTCATTCTGCTTGCGGTGGTGATCGCCGGCGTGATGGTGGTCGCCGCGCTCGTTCATATCAGCCGGTCCATTTCGGGCCCGCTGTTGCAGCTTGCCGACCGCATGCGGCGGCTCGCCGCCAACGACACCGATATCGATGTGCCGGAAACCGGGCGGGCCGACGAGATCGGCGCCATGGCGCAGGCCACCGTGGTGTTCCGCAACAACGCCATCGCGCTGATGGAGAGCCAGCGCATGCTGGCGCGCCAAGCGGCGATGCTCGCCGAACAATTGGCGCAGGAGCAACGGCTGGCGCTGTTGCAGCGCAATTTCGTCTCCATGGCGTCGCACGAATTCCGCACGCCGATGACCATCATCGACGGCCACGCCCGCCGCCTCATCAAGCTGAAAGACAGCATCGGCCCCGCCGAGATCGGCGAACGCGCCGGCAAGGTGCGCAGCGCCGTGCTGCGCATGACGCAGCTGATCGACAATCTGCTCAACTCATCGCGCCTGATCGACGGCGGCGTCGGCGGCGGCGGACAATATTTCCATCCCGCCGAGATGGACATGGCGGCGCTATTGCAAGAGGTCTGCCAGTTGCATCGCGAGATGGTGCCGGGAGCGCAGATCGCGGAGCGCATCGCGATGGCGCCGCTGCCCCTGGTCGGCGACCCAAAACTCTTGTTTCAGGTCTTCAGCAATCTGTTGTCCAATGCCATCAAATACTCGCCGAGGGGCGGCGACATTTCGGTGGATGCCGCGATGGTCGATGACGAGGTTATTGTCGGCGTGGCCGATCACGGCATCGGCATTCCCGCGACCGACCTCGACCGGCTGTTCGAGCGCTATCACCGCGGCAGCAACGTCTCGGGGATCGTCGGCACCGGCGTCGGCCTCTACCTGGTCAAGATGGTGGTCGACATGCACGGCGGCGCCGTCACGGTCGAAAGCCGAGAGGGCGACGGCGCGCGGTTCACCATCCGCTTGCCGCGCAAGCCCGCTGCCGCGGCGGAAGCGGCGGCAATCGCGGAAGCCCCGTCGATTGCCGATCCGCCCGATGTCCCGCAATCCGTGCTGTCGCGCGCCAGCGAATGAGGCGAAGCCCGATGATGAAAGCTCTTGCAGCGGCCGTTCTGGCCTGCGCCGTGTCGGCCTCGGCCTGTGGCGCGGGCGAGATGAACTTCACGCCGGCAAGCGGCTCCTTCGTCCGCGTCGACTGGCAGGCGCCCGAGCAACTGCCGCCGCGGTTTCGCAATCATTGCGCGTTGGAGAATTTCACCAGCCGGCCGTACTGCGCGAACCATTGCGGCATCGACTATCAATTTTATTACTGCTCGGAAGCGTCCTTCGGCTGCTGCCATCTCGGCCACGGCTATTGCGACTGGAACGGCGTGTTGCGCTGCCATCCTTGACGCCGTGACGGCGAACGAGGCCGGCACGATCGGCAAATTCGCCGTGTCCGCGCCGTCGCCGCGATGCTTTCCAAAGCGTTGCCCTTTTCATTGCGATTTGTCGGAAAACGCCGCGAGGAATCGTTCCGTTCTTCGCGATTAGGTTTCACGCAATTTTCAGGTTTCGAACTTTAGGTAGAGCACCGCCGCGCGTTTGAGGGCGCGCCGGTTACGTGCCGCCGGTCGGCCGTTTCGGCAGATGCATGCGGGCGTGATCGGGCAACAGATCCGGGGCTTCGCCGATGGCAAATTTCAATCGCCTGTTTCGCAATGCGCTCGGCCAGATGGGCCGTTTCCGCCGCAACGAGGGCGGCACCATGGCGCTGTTGGCCGCGCTGTCGTCGATTCCGCTGGTCTTTTCGGTCGGCGCCGGCATCGACTATTCGACCGCCAATATGGCCAAGAGCAAGCTCGATGCGGTGGCCGACGCGGCGGCGCTGTCGGCCGTCGACCACAACGCCATTTCCGGCACCGCCGACGATGCCAAGGCCACGGCGACCAACGTCTTCAACGCCGAAGCCATCAACCTCAAGAACGTCACGATGGGCACGGTGACCGTCACCGTGACCGACGCCAATGGCGGCCGCACCGCGGTCGTGACCTACACCGCGACCAAGACCAACACCTTCATGGGGCTGATGGGCATCCCGACCACGACCATCAGCGGCACCGCGAGCGCCGCGGCCGGCCTGTCGGTGAACATCAATTTCTACCTGCTGCTCGACAATTCGCCGTCGATGAACATCGCGGCGACCTCGGCCGGCATCCAGAAAATGGTGGCCAACACCTCGGCGCAAGGCGGCTGCGCTTTTGCCTGCCACGAAACCAATCCGTCCGCCGACAATCTCGGCAATCCCAACGGCGAGGACAACTACACGCTGGCCAGGAATCTGGGCGTGGTCACGCGCATCCAGAATCTGGCCAGCGCCACCCAATCGTTGATGAGCACGGCGGCGGCGACCGAAGGCTCGAACAGCTCGCAATATCAGATGGCGATCTACACCTTCGCCAATAACGGGCTGAGCACCATCCAGGCGCTGACCTCGAATCTGACGGCGGCGCAGACCGCGGCAGCCAACATCAACGTGCTGCAGGTCTACAAGAACAACTGGCTCACCAGCAGCAACAACAACAGCGACATGGATACCAATTTCGAAACCGCGATGTCGCAAATCAACGGCATCATGCCCAATCCGGGCCTGGGCACGCCGAACTCGACGCCGCAGGAGGTGCTGTTCATCGTCTCCGACGGCGTCGACGATGAGGCCAACAGCTCTTGCTCCCAGAAGCTGAGCGGCAGCAACCGCTGCCAGCAGCCGTTCAACACGGCGTGGTGCACGACGATCAAGAACAGGGGCATCCAGATCGCGGTGCTGTACACCGAGTATCTGCCGCTGCCGACCAATTCCTGGTACAACAGCTGGATTTCGCCGTTCCAGAACCAGATCGGTCCCAACCTGGAAAGCTGCGCCTCGACCGGCATGTTCTTCACGGTGACCACCGACGGCGACATCACCGCGGCGATGCAGGCGCTGTTCGCGCAGGCGATCTCGACGGCGCGCCTGACGAGGTGAGGGCCCGACGGTGCCGGACCACGCGCGCTGGAGGTGCAAGCCCGGCGCTCCTATGACAGCCAAAAATCCCGTGAACTAACCAGGAGATCCCGGCCATCCGGGCGGGCGCCGGACCGCACCTTCGGCGGACCTTGTTGCGTCGCCGCGGGGCGCGGTATCCTGTCCTTAGTTCGCGGCGTCGCCGTGCCGCGGTTCCGCGAGACGTTACCGAGGGATAGTCCGATGAAGCGCCTTTGGCTTGCCGGAATTCTTGCCGTGGCCCTGCCTGGCGTCGCCTGCGCCCAAGGGCCGATCCCCGACCCCTGGGTGCCGAACAATTTCGTGGTCACGCCGGCGCCGGGCGGCGGCTCCTATGCGCTCGGCTACGATTCACGCCAATGGTCGTATTGGCAGACCCAGACCGATCCGCGCGGCAACATGTACGGCTATGACGCGCACGGCAATTATTGGACATATGACCGGCGCACCAATAGCTACCGGTACTACGGCACGGAGCCGCGGTGGCAGGCGCGCTGTTACGCCAGCGTTGCCGATTTTTGCTGACATTAGTTATGATATGCGCGTGGCGTAGCAGTGTGCGCTTCTCGCGCGGGTGTAGCTCAATGGTAGAGCAGAAGCCTTCCAAGCTTATGACGAGGGTTCGATTCCCTTCACCCGCTCCAATTCTTTCAATCACCTGGCGCCGGCTGGCTCGAAAGTTCAGACTCGGCTTGGCTTCTGCTTTGAGACCGATGTCTGCTTTGCCCCCCAAAGCGACCGATTGTTGCGTTGCCGCGAAATGACGCTTAGGGCCAATAGCGACCAAGGTGCGATGCAGCAAAAGAAACCTATTCGATCAACTCGTCGGCACGTGATAAAAACGGCAGCACGATCATTCCGCCGCCGGGGCTCGCTGCCAAATCCCTCGATGATCTGCGTAATCTGGTCCGCATTGGTCGCGGTGGCGGCGCGGACTTGCACGCCCAGCGACGGCGCCGCTGTCTGAATGGACGCCAGCCTACCCACCTGCGGCACCTGCAGCGGGTTGTACATGACAACGACCCGGCTGACCTGGGGCGCGACCTGCTTGAGCACCTCCAGCAACTTGCCACTCATTGTGAACTCGCCCAGGGCGAAACCAGTAATATTGCCGGGGCCGGGCAAGACTGGCAACGAAGCCGCTGCTTACGGGATCGGCGATTGCCAGGAAGATAATGGGAATGGTGCTCGTCTTCTGCTGCAATGCGACCACTGGAAGTGGGCCCACGCCTATGATGACGTCGGTTTCAGCTCAATGAGTTCGGCGGCAGCCTTGTTGATGCGGCTGACTTCCGCGCCTACCCAGCGGGACTCGATCTGAATATTGCCACTCGTGGTCCAACCCAATTCTCGAAGTCCCTGGACCAAAGTCGAGACCCATCTCTGCGGTTCGGGATCGTTTTCCGGTAACGCCATCAATATGCCCAATCGCCTTGCATCGGGCTGCTGCGCGCGCGCCGAAAGTGGCCACGACGCGGCGCTGCCAAGCCCCGTAATGAACTCGCGCCGCTTCATTCGATCACCTCGTCGGTAATCTGAAGGAAGTCGTGCGACACTGTAAGACCGAGGGCTCTCGCCGTCTTAACATTGAGAACCAGCTCGAATTTAGTCGGCTGCTCCACCGGCAGGTCGGCGGGCCGCGAGCCTCGCAAAATCTTATCCACGAAGGTGGCCGCGCGTCGGAAGGCCTCGGGTAAGCTGGGACCATAAGACATGAGCCCCCCTGCGATTACATTTTCCCTCAGTTGAAATATCGCTGGTAGCCGATTGTTGGCCAGGAAATTAATGATCCACTTGATATGGAGCTGGTGAGGAGGGTCGGCGGTCATCGTGAACGCATCGGGCTGCTTCCGCATCATCTCGGCGAAGGCGTTATCCAGCTCATCGGAGCCGCGGACTGCGACAAGCAGAATCTCCACGTCCGCCCCCTGCGCTGCCTTTTTCCACTCGTCAATGTAGGCTGCATGCGAGCCGTTATCCGGATTCCATAGAAAGGCCACGCGCGACACGGTAGGAACGGCCAGTTTGAGAAGTTGCAGCCGTTTGGGAGCAAGCTCGGGACCCTGAATCGAAAGGCCGGTAACATTTCCCTCCGGGCGGGCGAGGCTCGACACAAGTCCGGCCCGAAGAGGATCGCCAATCCCGATCATGACTACCGGAATTGTCTTTGTTGCTTGTTTGGCGGCCTTAGTCGCCGCAGTACCCCATGTAGCGATGACATCTACGGGGCGGCGGGCCAACTCAATGGCGGCATTGGCGAGCCTGTCGGGCCGCCCTTCCGCAGATCGATATTCAATGGCGATATTCTGGCCTTGAGTGTAACCGAGGTCGCGTAGCCCTTGCCGAAAATTGTCCCAGATCGGTGCGTTATCAATAATGCCGATGCGCCGCATCGGCTCCGCCTGCTGCGCGCGTGCGCCCAGCGGCCACGCCGCAGAGCCAACAATCCCTTTAACGAAATCGCGCCGTCGCATTGCCCGCCCCCAAGGCTCAGGACCACGTCACGAGGCAATTACAGCAGGGAATTGCGCTCGGCGGAATGCGGTTCAGGGTCACATCGCAAAGCAGCAATCGTGAGCTGCCGTGTCGCCTTTGGGTCATGAATTGCCTCGCAGGTCACTGGCTGGTGCGGCAGCTATGCCCGGACACGAAGGCGAACGGTCCGCGTGTCAGCTATGGGCCAAGACCTGCCGTGAGCAGATGCAGCAAAGGGCGCCTCCTAGTTGATCACCTCGTCGGCGAGGACCATGATCGAATCCGGGATCGTCAACCCGATCGCCTTCGCGGTTCTGAGATTGAGGACCATGTCGAATTTCACGGCTTGTTCCACGGGTAGATCAGCCGGCTTTGCGCCTTTGAAAATCCTGTCCACGAAGTATGCGGCGCGCCGATACATAGCAGCAAAGTTCTCCCCGTAGGACATCAGACCACCAGCCACTGCCCACTCTTTCTCATTAAACATGCTCGGTATAATCATCGTGGTCACGACGCCAGCGGCCCTTGCCGTCATGAACGCGACCAAGATCATTCCCATGTGCACCCGAACGCTATTGATCCGCTGAACACCGGGTTGATTGATAGCCTTGCGCACCCCGGTCGAAATCCCACGGGAGGCGCACAGTTGACCGCCGAAGTTAGCGGAAAGCGCCCAGCAATCCGCGGTGCGCATGTCAGCTCGGGGTCAACAGCCCCCTTTAACGCAGGCGCTTGAGCGCTTCCGCTTCACCTCAATCAGCGGACCTTAGCTCGTTAGAGACGACGGAGACATGCCAGAACCCGACTCATGCAGCGCAGCAAGGACTAGCTTTATTCAATTATCTCGTCGGCCCGGATGAGCAGCACCGTCGGGATTTCAAGACTGAGCGTCCTGGCGGTTCGCAAGTTGATCACCAGATCGAACCTGGTCGGCAGCACGAACGGCAGTTCGACAATCTTTTCGCCTTTTAGAATGCGGCCGACGTAAATTCCCACTTGTCGAAGGTTGTTGGCGACTTTAGGTCCATAGCTCATTAGTCCTCCAGCATCGACGAAATCGCTCAAAAAATAGATTGCGGGAACGTTGGTACGCGCTGCCAGTTGTACGATTTGCTCCCTCTGTCCTAATAGAAATGCGTCCGTGTTTATAAGCAGAGCATCGACTTTATGACGGCCGAGACCTGCGAAGACTGCGTCGATTTCGCTTTCAGTGCTGGCGTCCAACACAGCAAATTGCAGGCCGAGAGAGCGTGCCGCAGCCTTCATGTCGCGTGCCTCGGCCAAGCCCAGCGGAAATTTCGGGTTGACCAGCGCTGCAAACGCGTTGGCGTTGGGCACAAGTTGATGGGCAAACTCAAGTCGCTTTGGCGCCATTTCCTGGGCCATGAGCGTCACACCGGTGATGTTGCCGCTCGGTCTGTTGAGACTGTCGACTAGGCCGGCCTCAACTGGATCGCCACCAAGGCTACAAACTATCGGTATCGTCGCAGTCGCGGCCTTTGCAGCCAGTCCTGACGGTTCGCCGCCAACGGCCGCCATTACCGCAACTTGTCGCGCCACCAGTTCAGCTGCCAGCGCCGACAATCGATCATACTGGCCTTCGGCCCAGCGGTACTCGATTGTGACATTCTTACCCTCGAAGTAACCGGCTTGGCCCAACCCCTGGCGAAACGCGGCAAGGCTGGAGCGCGATTCCGCCGGCGACCTAGAGCTCAAGAGCCCGATAACCGGCATTCCCTGCTGTTGCGCGTGCGCCGCAAGCGGCCAAGCGGCGGCTGATCCAGCAATTACTTTGATGAAATCGCGTCGTCGCATTGCCTTCTCCAAGGCTCAAGACCACGCAGTTACGCTAAGCGTCCGATGATGCAATTACAGCAGGGTTTTGCGACGGCAGGAATGGGGTTCAGGCGTCATTTTGCGCAGCAGCAATTCCAGAGACCAATGCGTAGCAATGGGTCATGAACAACCATTTTGGGGTGTCCGCGCGAGTCCGCTTCTCCCCCCGATAGCGACCGCAAAAGCCGACATTCGTGCCGAAATTGTCCAAGCAGCTTGTGCTCGTCGACGAGCGCCTTGAGCATCATTGCGCCGATAATGGGATCGAAACACGTTGCTTGACGGAAACCGTGTTTCGGCAGGGTGCAAAACCTGTTACGGCGGCCCTGATGATCTTGCCGGTGTCGTCTACGATGCAGACGCTCGTGTCCTTGACCGATACGTCCAGTCCCGCGAAATGGTCCAAGCTGCGCTTCTCCTTCTGATGCTTGAGGCCCGTAACCACGGTGACCTCGTTTCACCATCAGCCTGAAGCGCAGCACCCCAAAATCTTCAGCTATCCACAAGCTGCCGGCCGATTACCCCATCTGTCCCCCCGATAACGACCGCAGTCTCGACAGGCCGATCTGATGGCGGCCTATTAGCTGATATAGCGGACCGGCAGCGAAGTGCCAGAGGCGACCATTGCTTTCACCTTCCGACTGCGAGAACGTGAGCACGCGGATTGCAAACACAAACCCTCGGGGCAGTCCATGACGAAACTTCCCGACCGAAGACATTTCCTTCATCTGGCTGCTGGCACGGTCGCGTTACCGGCTGTTTCGCGGATCGCGAGGGCGCAGGGCTATCCGACGCGGCCAGTGCGCATCATGGTAGGTTTTGCGCCTGGGGGCGGTACAGACATAATGGCCCGCCTGTTGGGCCATTGGCTCTCGGAGCGGCTCGGTCAGTCGTTCATCGTCGAGAACCGGCCCGGCGCAGCTACCAACATCGCGACCGAGGTGGTGGTGAATGCGCCCGCCGATGGCTATACGCTCCTCGAGGTGTCTCTCCCAAACGCCTCCAACGCGGCGCTCTATCCGGACCTCAAGTTCAATTTCCTGCGCGACATAACGCCGATTGCGGGAGCGACGCGCGAAGCCTTCCTCATCGAGGTCAATCCCACATTGCCGGTGCACACGGTTCCGGAATTCATCGACTATGCCAGAGCAAACCCCGGCAAGCTTAACATGGCGTCGGCGGGCATCGGCTCCGGCAATCACCTGTTCGGCGAGCTATTCAAGATCGAGACCGGCATCGAGCTCGTACATGTGAAATATCGTGGCGCAGGCCCGGCGCTCGTCGACCTAATGGCTGGACAGGCGCAGGTCATGTTTGCATCTGTCTCCTCGTCGATCGAGTTCGTCAAGACGGGCAAGCTGCACGCCCTGGCGGTTACGACGACAACGCGCCTGCCAAGGCTGCCGGATTTGCCCACGATCGCGGAATTCGTGCCGGGCTACGAGACGAGTTTCTGGCAGGGCATTGCTGCACCGAAAGGGACACCGTCCGAGATCGTCGATAAGCTCAACCGGGAGGTCAATACGGCGTTGGCCGATCCTAAGATCAAGGCGCAGCTCGACGAGCTCGGCGTCGTCGCCATTCCCGGCTCGCCCGCTGACTTCGGTAAGCTTATTGCCAACGAAACCGAGCGTTGGGGCAAGGTGATCCGCGCTGCCGGGATCAAGGCCGAATAAGGCGTCTTGATTCGATTGAATGAGCGACACAACGATGCAATCAAGTGATGTCCTGGTGGTCGGCAAGGGAAATGCGGCGCTATGCGTGGCCCTGTCGGCACGTGAGGCGGGCGCCCGCGTTACCATGCTGGAAGCCGCGTCCCATGAGGAGGCGGGCGGCAACAGCGCATTCGCGGGCGGCGTAATGCGATTTGCATTCGGTAGCGTCGAGGAGCTCAAGCGGGTCACCGAACTGAGCGCCGATGAGATCGCGACCAGCGACTTCGGCACGAACACCGAGGACGAATACTTCGACGATCTGTTTCGACTCACGAACTATCGCACCGATCCGGCACTTAGCGAGCTACTGGTCAAGCGCAGCCAGGACACCATGGTCTGGCTCCGCTCGCAGGGCGTGCGCTTCGTGCCGAATTTTGGTCGGCAATCCGCCATTGTGAACGGCAAGCGCAGGTTTTTCGGCCGCCTGCCCATCGAGGTGTCCGGCGGCGGTGCCGGGCTGGTGGCCTCCCTTGACCGCGCAGCAGAGAAAGCCGGCATCGACATCAAATACGACACGCGGGCGGTAGCGCTGATCTACGACGGAGAGCGGGTAAGCGGGGTGCGCGCCAAGCAAAACGGCCGGATCGTCGAGTTCCCGGCGCACGCGGTGGTGTTGGCGTGCGGTGGCTTCGAGGCCAATCCTGAATGGCGCGCGCGCTATCTCGGTCCCGGCTGGGAACTCGCCAAGGTGCGCGGCACCAGGTTCAACGTCGGCGACGGGCTGAGGATGGCGCTCGAAATCGGCGCAGCGCCCTGCGGCAACTGGTCAGGCTGCCACGCCACCGGCTGGGACCGCTTTGCGCCCGACTTTGGGGACAAGAGCATCGGAGATCAGTTCCAGAAGCACAGCTACATCTTCGGCCTGCTCATTAACGCGCAGGGCAAGCGCTTTGTCGACGAAGGGATCGATTTCCACTCCTTCACCTACGCCAAGTACGGCGCAGAGGTGTTGAAGCAGCCCGGCCAGTTCGCCTGGCAGGTTTTCGACGCCAAGGCTAAGCCGCTGCTGCGTCCCGAATATCGGATGAAGAGAATGACTAAGGTCAGCGCTGATACGCTCGAGGATCTGGCAACGAAGCTCGAGGGTGTCGATGCGCAGGTTTTTCTCGCAACCGTGCGCGCCTTCAACGATGCGGTAATGACCGAAGTGCCGTTCGACCACTCTGTCAAGGATGGCCGCGGCACGCGCGGCGTCGAACCGCCAAAAAGCAACTGGGCGCAACGCCTCGACACGTCACCGTTCGAGGCCTATGCAACGACCTGCGGTGTCACTTTCACGTTCGGTGGCGTGCGCATCGTCCCAGATAACGGTCAGGTGGTCGACCTCGTCGGAGTGCCGATCCCCGGCCTCTATGCGGCTGGCGAAATGGTCGGAGGGCTGTTCTACTTCAACTATCCGAGTGGCACCGGTCTCGTGTCCGGCGCCGTCTTCGGAAGGCTTGCCGGCACAAGTGCGGCGGCGGCCGCCATACGGAACTAGAGGGAGGCGATATATGCAGCTCGCCCACGAACTCGCCAGCCGATCCGTCGCGCTGCGTTTCGAAGACCTTCCCGCGGATGCGGTTCACTGGGCCAAGGTCGGCATTCTCGACACGGTCGGCGTCACTGTTGCGGGCAGCGTCGAGCCGTGCGCTCAAATCGTTCGCCAGATAGTGCCGCCTGGCATTGGCGCAAGCTTCGTGTTCGGCACGGCCGACCGTGCGAGTGCACTTGACGCGGCCTTGATCAACGGCACTGCCGCACACGCCCTCGACTTCGACGATTGCAACAACACTTTGGGCGGACACCCGTCGGCACCGATCTTGCCGGCGTTATTTGCGCTCGCCGACGAACGGCCAGTCGACGGACGCGCCTTCATCACGGCCTACGTCGCCGGCTTCGAGACTGAGTGCAAGCTCGCACGTGGCGTCAACTTCCACCACTACACCAAGGGTTGGCACGCAACCGCGACCCTTGGCGTGCATGGCGCCGCCGCGGCGGCGTGCCACCTGCTACGGCTCGATGAGCCGCGCACTGCTGCCGCACTTGCCATCGCTTCCTCGCTTGCCTCCGGTATCAAGGCTAACTTCGGCACTATGACGAAGCCGCTGCATGTGGGCCACTGCGCGCGCAATGGCCTCTTTGCGGCGCTGCTGGCGGAGCGAGATTTCACCGCCAATACGAGCGCATTTGATCACAAGCAGGGCTTTCTCGACGTTTTCAACGGGCCCGGCACATACGACACCGCACGAATGCTCGCGCCCTGGGGCGCGCCATTCGACATAGTCGCCCCAGGCATCGCCATCAAGCAATATCCCTGTTGCGGCAGCACACATCCAGCGCTCGACGTCATGCTTGATCTCGTGCGCCGGCATGATCTGCAGCCCGAGAGGGTTGCACGTATCGAATGCTGGACACACGAGCGGCGTCTCGAGCACACCAACCGTCCTGCGCCGCAGGCCAGCCTCGAGGCGAAGTTCAGCCTGCAATACTGCCTGGCGCGCGCGCTCACCGATCGCGCGATCCGCATCGAGCATTTCGAGGGCGACGCCTTCCGCGATCCGGCCGTGCTCGCCGTGCTACCAAACATCCATGCGGCCGCCTACACCACCGCGCAATTCTCGGTCGACAACCACCTAGGCGCCGAGGTGAAAGTGACGACTGTCGACGGCAAGGCGCATTCCGGCAAGATCGACGAGGCTCTTGGCCGCACCAGTGCCAATCCGCTACCGGCAGAGCGACTGCGCGAGAAATTCGCCAACTGCATCGGGCGCGTGCTGCCTCCCGCACGCGCGAAGTCGCTCGCCGAGATGATTGAGCAGCTCGACACGCTGACCGACATGCGAGCGCTGAGCGGGATTGTTGCGTTCGCGCCGGCGGAACAACGGAAGCTGGCGTAGGCAGTCCAATTAGATCGATGAATCGGCGCCACACACCGCGTTCGGCAGCAGCTCAATCTCGGCCTTTCGGCCGAGAATCTCTTCGCCGGGCGGGTTCAGGCGCTCACAGCCTGTGCGGGGTCTCATGCGCTGTCGTTATGCACCCCAAAGCGACCCATTGCTGCGAGGCAGCGAAATGTCGCGAAGTGCCACAAGGAGACATATCCGATGCAGCAAAATATCGCGATAGTTCTGCGCCTGCGGGAAGCCGACCATCGCCTTTTGCGGTGTCATGCCCCAAGTCCGCGGGCCTTCTAGGCGAGACCCAACTCACCCGCGATCTTGTACTCGGCCGCAAGCGAGCGCAATTTGTCCCAGGTCGCGTCCTCGATCTCGATGCCGATCTTGCGACGTTCCTGCTCCCGCAGATACTCGATCTCGCCCGGATAGAACACGCCGTGCGAGCCTTCAGACGGCGGCGTCGATTTGAGGTAACGCGCGAACTCAGCGACCTCTTTCTTGAAGTCCTTTAGCGGGCGGAACGCCGCGACATTGAAGACGGCCATGAAGCAGCCATCATTGTGCCGGCCGGTCGGCTCGACGCCGAAGCCGAGGCCCGTTAGCAGGCCGCACAACACCTCCACCATCGCAGCAAGGCCAGATCCCTTATAGCCCTCGGTACCGCCGAGCGGCAGCAGCGCGC